>OBIZ01000005.1_pt1 | contig 51880 bp, 44 predicted proteins | sample 1519801 | NCBI WGS metagenome assembly OBIZ01 (sample SAMN01911456, study PRJEB22533) | soil metagenome | biome: Soil | place: Malaysia | collected 2012-04-30 | depth DG_metagenome m | reverse complement strand
TGCGATCCCTTCGGATACGGCCCGCGCCATTTATAACTCGCTCATTAGTTCTGGAAAGGTGCAACGGGGCGCCATCGGCGTAACGTTTCTTGACCGGAACAATCCTGCGCTGCTGCGGAGCTTCGGTGCCGATCACGGTGTTGTTGTGAACAACGTGGAGCCTGGCAGCCCGGCTGAAAGTGCAGGCCTGAAAATGGGTGACGTGATACTTTCCATCAACGGCCAGCCCATCAGTTCTGGGGACGATCTCGTCGAGATCGTTTCGGAAACCAAGATCGGAAGCAGGGTTAAATTGGATTTACTGCGCGATGGGAAGCAACTGACGGCATCAGTGGAGGTCGCCGATCGTAACAGAATCCTCGCCCAGCAGCAGGCAAGTCTTCCGTCGAACGATAACCGGAGCGCTCCGGAAGAAGCGGGAGGTATTCTGGGTGCAAGCGTCCGTAAACTTTCGCCGGACCAGGCCTCCCAGTTGAGGAAGGCGCTCCATCTCTCGCAGCCGCAGGGCGTTCTTGTGACCCAGGTCATTCCTGAAGGCTTTGCTGCTGACCTCAGCCTACAGACCGGGGATGTGATCCTCAGCATCAATCATCAGACGGTTTCCTCCCTGGAGGATTTTGTGCGCGTCCAGAGCACTCTTCGGTCGGGACAGGATGTCCTGCTGCTGGTTGCGCGACGTGCCGGGAATTCTTTCACCACCATGTTTCTGGCCGATACTTTGCATTGAGTCGAAATGACCGGAATTCTTGCCAACCGCCACGCACGGATACGATGGACTCTGTTTATCGCCGTGGCCGTGTTGTTCATTCCAGGCTTGCGGTTAATCGCGGGCCAAAAGAAGAAAACTCATGCTGTGCACCGGCGAACCCTTCACCCCACGGCAACGCGGCGTTACAGGCATGTCCGCATGCAGCCTGAAAGGGTCCGGGAAATCCAGGAAGCGCTTGTGAAAGCCGGTTTTCTCCATGAGAAGCCTGACGGTGTGTGGGGTTCGTCGACGCGCGACGCCATGAAGCAATACCAAAAGCAGAACGGATTTACTCCAACCGGTCTGCCGGAAGCGAAGCCGCTGATGCTGCTTGGCCTGGGGCCGCATCCGTTGCCGCCGGGGCTCGGACCTTTGCCTCCAGCAGCACCAGCAGCCGAATCGGGAAGCCGCAACGGCAACGCCGAAACCAGTGAGGCCTCCGCTACACCGAAGGTGAACGAACCGACCTCCGCAAACTGAAAACCTGCATCTAACAGACACGGGGAAGCCAAAATCATTGGCAGACTTTGGGTGGGGCGATTTCTTCGGAAACCCGGGCGCTGGTTCAGGCTGAACCAGCGAGGGCTGCGTACGTGCCTGGGGTGTTTCACGCAGCGCAAGAATTGCACCTGATGAAAGAATGAAATGGAGGATTTCGAATGAAGATTCGCTTCTTGATGTTCCCTTTGCTGATGGCTGCCGCGGTCTTTCCAGCGTTCGCCGCTTCCGGCCGCCAACTGGATGTTGACCGCATCCGCAGTGCCCGCTTTGCATTTGAAGACATTATGAACGCCCCCGATAAAGGCATTCCACAGGAGTTGCTGGGGTCTGCCACATGCGTTGCAATCATCCCTGGAGAAAAACGCGCAGCCTTTATTTTCGGCGGCAGCTACGGAAGGGGCCTTGTGACGTGCCGCGCGGGCGACAACTGGAGCGCTCCGGCGTTCCTGATGGTGAGCGGTGGCAGTTTCGGATTCCAGGTTGGCGGGTCATCCACCGACATCGTTATGATCTTCAGGAACCGCGGAGGCATGAACCGGTTGTTGAGCGACAAGTTCAAGGTGGGCGCTGATGCCAGCGCTGCGGCAGGACCCGTCGGCCGTCACGCCGCTGCAGCCACGGATGCCGAGATGCACGCGGAAATTCTGACCTACTCGCGCAGCCGGGGAGTTTTCGCCGGTGTCAGCCTGAACGGAGCTGTCGTTAAGCCCGACAGGAGCGCGGACATTGCTGTGTATGGCGCCGACATTGAACCTGTTTCGATTTTGGACGGACATGTAAGAGTCCCGGCAGAAGCAGAGGGGCTTATCGAGGTCATCGCCCGAAACGCGCGCGAAGCCGGTGGAAAATAAATTCAATTGAAGGTGGTTTCCGCCTGGGCCATCGAGCATGGATGTTCGGTGCGAGGAGTTTCAGCTGTCGATTTGGGCACGCTGCAATTTGTCGCTGTAATCGATGTAGATCGATTTCCACTCCGAATAGAAATCAAGCGCGGCGGTGGCAGCTTCCCGATGGCCATTCCCGGTCTGCTTGGTTCCTCCGAAGGGCAGGTGAGTTTCCGCCCCGATCGTTGGCGCGTTCACATAAAATATTCCTGTTTCCATTTCCTGCATGGCCTTGAAAGCATTGTTGATGTTCCGCGTGTAAATGGATGATGACAGGCCATACACCACGCTGTTGCCGATTTCGATCGCCTCGTCGAGGCCGGAGCAGGGAATCAGGGAGACAACAGGGCCGAAAATCTCCTCCTTGCTGATTCTCATCGTGGGGGTGCAGTCGGAAAAGATGGTGGGGGAGAAGAACCATCCGCGGTCATACTCTCCGCCGGTCAACCGCCTTCCTCCGCAAAGCAGCCGGGCGCCTTCTCGGGTCCCGATCTCAATATACCGCTCCACGGTCATCAGCTGAGCTTCATTGATGAGTGGACCCACCTGAGTTTCCGGGTAAATCCCGTTGCCAACTTTCAATTTCCGGGCGCGCTCAACAAACCTTTGCGCGAACTCGCCGTAAATGTCCTTATGAATAACGATCCGGCTTGACGCCGTGCACCGCTGCCCGGTGGTCCCAAAGCCTCCCCATATGGCGCCGTCAATTGCCAGGTCCAGATTGGCGTCTTCCATAACCATAATGACGTTCTTGCCGCCCATCTCCAGGCAGACATGCTTGAACCGCTCGGCTCCTGCATGGGCCACCTCACGTCCGACTTCAGCCGAGCCGGTAAAGGAAATAACCGGAACGTCGGGATGCTGTGCCAGTGGAGCGCCCGCCTCCGGGCCGAATCCGCTAACGCAATTCACCACGCCGGGCGGTAGGCCGGCTTCTTCGAGCACTCTTACCAGGTTGAAGGCGGAAAGAGGTGTGTCTTCAGCCGGCTTGATCACCACGGTATTTCCGCAAATCAATGCCGGCATCATCTTCCAGGCAGGAATCGCCATCGGAAAGTTCCACGGCGTAATAAGTCCGCAAACCCCAACAGGGCTTCGCACCGACATGCAGAACTTGCTCGACAATTCCGACGTGGTGGTCTGGCCAAACAGCCGGCGGCCTTCACCGGCCATATAAAATGTCATGTCGATGGCTTCCTGGACATCGCCGCGCGCCTCTTCCAGTGGTTTGCCCATTTCCCGCGTCATATCGCGTGCCAGGGCATCCTTTCGCCCGGCGAGCAGTTGGCCTGCGCGGAACAATATCTCTGCGCGCTTGGGAGGCGGAGTCCGCCTCCATCCGGGGTAGGCTGATTTGGCCGCCGCTACAGCTGCTGCCACATCCTCGGAATTGGAGCGCGGGAAAGTACCAATCCGGTCATTCGTATCCGCGGGATTGATGTTTTCAAACGCATCGCCGCCGGCGGATTCGACCCACTCACCGGCAAGAAAATTCTTGTAGACCTTTTCGCTGCTCATAATCCCTCACAAAGTCCCGGCAAGCCTCACATCTGCCGCGGACTCACACATCAACTAGACTGCCTGTTGGCGAAGCCCGTTGGTTTGAATATCAGGTTGGTATTCATTCAAGATGACTTTCCGCCGTTGACAGCGCGTCTTATTGACACCGTGTAGCCTGCCGTCTAGTATAAGGTAGAATAAGCAGGAATTCGGGCGCGTTTGCGCGCTCCAGCAATCGAGCAATGCGATCAGAACCAAACCTCGAAAAAAGACGGCGTGAAGTTTTGTCGGCTATCGTGCGGCACTACATCGCAAAAGGAGTGCCGGTAGGGTCAAAGACGGTGGCAAGCGAAACCGGCGAAGCACTGAGCTCGGCCACGATTCGCAGCGTGATGGCGCAGCTTGAAAGCGATGGTTTTCTCGAACAACCCCACACCTCAGCTGGCCGGATTCCAACCGACAAAGCATACCGCTATTATGTTGACCGGTTGATGCAGATGGCGCGGCTCACTCCGGCGCTGGCAAAGTTCATTGAGGAAAGCCTCAGCGGCGACGAAGTTCCGAATGACCAATTGATGGCCAGGGCCTCGCACGTGCTTGCCGAGGTTTCCAGCAACGTGGGCCTGGTGCTGGGGCCGGCACTTGAGGAGAAGCTGCTGGAGCACATCAAGTTCATCAAACTTCCCGACCGCCGGGTACTGGTGGTGATTGTTTCAAGGCCCAACCTGATTGAAAACAAGGTACTGCGGCTGGATGAAGACATCAGCCAGGAAGAACTTGATCGCAGCGCGGCCTATCTGAATGGCGAGTTCCGAGGATGGTCGCTGAGGACGATCCGGCTGGAGATATTTAAGAAGATCGAGGAAGCGCGGGAGCTTTTCGATCACCTGTTGAGATGCGTTGGCCAGCTTCTGATGGAAGGAGCGCTCGGGCATGACGAACTCGCGCCCCTGTTTGTTGAAGGAACGGCAAGGATCCTCGAGCAGCCCGAATTTGAGGACGTGCGCAAAATCCGCCAGTTGCTGCTGGCCTTCGAGGAAAAGGCCAAGTTGATCGAGATTCTGGGAACGTTCCTGCATTCTTCAAGTACGGGTGTACAGGTTGTAATCGGAAGAGAGAACCCCGCCAATGAGATGCAGCATTGCGCTCTTGTGATGGCGCCTTTGAGGTATGGGTCCAGGATTGTGGGAGCTCTGGGAGTGGTTGGTCCTACGCGGATGGAATACGACCGTGCCGTGACAACGGTCGATTACGTAGCCCACCTTTGTAACCGGTTGTTGAGTGTCAATTGACGATATCCGTTGCGTTCTCCAAAACAACCAGGCAGCGTCTTTATTGGCGTCGACTGTTCCACTACAATTTGAGACAGGATAAAATAACCAAATTATGAGAGACGAGAAGAACCTTGCAGAACAACCCGAATCACCGGCCAGTTCGCCGCCAGACGCCTCCGCGAAGCGTGAGGCTGAAGACACGCCCGCCCTTCCAGCAGACCTTGCCGCGGCTTACCGCCAGCTCTTGAGCGAGAAAAAGGAGATGTTCGACCGTCTGATTCGCAAGCAGGCCGAACTTGAAAACGTGCGCAAGCGGATTGAGCGTGAGAAGGAAGATTTCCTTCAACATGCAACCATGGGACTGATCCGTGCTTTGCTTCCCACGCTGGACGCTTTAGAGCGAGGCCTGAAGCACCGCGAGGATGACGTACCTGAGAAGTTTTATGCGGGAATGGAATTGATTCATCGCGAACTGTTGGAGGTGCTAAAGAGGGCAGGGCTGGCGCCGGTTGAGAGTGAAGGGAAGACATTCGATCCGCACGTCCACCAGGCCGTTGAGATGGTTGAGACAGACAAATTCCACGACCAGGCCGTGGTGGAAGAACTGCAGCGCGGCTATAAACTGAAGCAGCGCCTGCTGCGGCCTGCTATCGTGAAAGTTGCGGTTACACCGGCGGCGAAATCCGCCTCTCCCGGCGGGGACGAGCTGCCAGATGCAACAAGTGAATGACGCTGTAGGAACCGAAAGGACTGACCGGTAGTTTTTTCTAGAGCCTCCGCCAGGGGGATGGGCAAGAACTGATGAGGAAGGTGGCGTGAACCAGAAGCGGGATTATTACGAAGTCCTGGGAATCAGCCGGGGTGCGACAGACCAGGAAATCAAGAGCGCGTACCGCCGTCTGGCGCTTCAGCACCACCCTGACCGAAATCCCGACAACAAAGAAGTATCGGAAGAGCGCTTCAAAGAAATCACGGAAGCGTACAGCGTGCTTGCCGACACGGACAAACGCGCAGCGTATGATCGGTTTGGTTTTTCGGGAGTGGGCGGCTCTGGAGGCCCGGCCCCCGATTTCTCGTCAACAATCTTTTCCGGCTTTGAGGATTTGTTCGGATCATTTTTCGATCTGGAAGACCTTTTCGGACACGGCAGGGGACGGCGCGTTCGCGCTGAGCGTGGGGCCGATCTCCGTTACGAAATGGAGATATCTTTTGATGAGGCAGCCTCCGGACTGGACACGAAGATCAAGATTCCAAGAAGTGAGAGTTGTTCAAGCTGCCATGGCTCCGGTTCAAAGAACGGGGCGCAACTGGGCGCCTGTCCTGCGTGCGGCGGGCGTGGCCAGGTCCGCTATTCACAAGGCTTTTTTACTGTTTCAAGACCCTGCCCCCAATGCCGGGGCACCGGCCAGGTGAATAGTAACCCATGTCCCGACTGCCTCGGGCAAGGGCGTGTGAGGCGTGAAAAAGTTCTGGGAGTTAAGATTCCTGCCGGCGTAGATGACGGTACCCGCCTGCGTATTTCAGGCGAAGGCGAGGCCGGCCGCCACGGAGGGCCGCCGGGAGACCTTTATGTGGTGCTCAAGGTGCGACCCCATCCGTACTTTGAACGCCGAGGCGAAGATCTCTATGTCAAGATTCCTCTCTCTATCACCCAGGCGGCTTTGGGAACTGACATCAAGGTGCCCACGCTGCGCGGAACGCAGAAAGTGAAGGTCCCTGAAGGAACCCAGCCGGGTGCAGTATTCCGGCTTCGCGGCCACGGGATGCCAGTTCTGAACGGGCGCGGCCATGGCAACCTCTACGTTATGGTCGATGTCGTGATTCCTCACAGGCTGTCGCGAGAACAGCGGCGGACGCTGGAGTCGCTGGCTCAGTCAGTGGAAGTTGAAAATAAGCCCGTCGAGCGCTCGTCCTCCGAAAAAGTGAAGGACGTCTTCGGTTAGCCCCTGGAGATTCAGTTGGGAGTTCTGCCCCGGGATTCCCCTCGCACACGCGGGACTGTGTTGCGGGCTTTGCCACACTGGCGCTTGTAATTTATTTCACTTTTTACACGTCAAATCATAAGAACTACCATAGGCGCGGCAAATGGAAGCGGTCGCTGTGCAGAGTTCCCGCATTGCTGGGGCGGGGGCGGCGCAGCCAGCGGAAGCCGACGGTGAACATGCTGCCATTAAACCCATGGTTGGGCTGCTGAAGCCCTGCGTTCGACATGTGGAAGTAATGGTACTCAAACACCATTGCCCGTTGCGGCCTGAAAAAATACTGAAGTCCTACCCCACCTTGCGAAAGAAACTGCGTGTGGCCTGTGATTTCAGGCGCATTCTCGTCTATGGTGGTGTGAACAGGCCCGGAGCCCGCATCGAAATAGGGCACGAACCGGCCCATTGGTTTGAATCCGAAACGCATCACCAGGGACGTCCCGATCAGGCGTCCGCCAGGATGCGCAGAACCGCCCAGCATCTGCTGGCTGATCAGCTCAAAGCGCTTCAAAGGAAGCCGCGAGTGTGGCGAATCCCAGGCAATGATTCCAATCTGTGGCGCGGCAAAAATAAAATTGATGTGCGAAATATTGTTGGGGATGTCATTCTCGAGGCCAACCCCGAACTGAACGCCAAATGTGAGCCGCCCATGGCGGGTCCAGTATGGTTCGGGTGCGCCCTGGGCGAGTTGCTCGGCCGCCGGTGGTGTTGAGAGGCTGTTCGTTGTCGGACTCTGGCTGAGAGCCGGGAGTGCCATTAAGACCGCTCCCGTCAGGAGAAGTGTCTGTAGCGTGTACGATTTTTTCATATCAATAGTTCTACACTTTCCCTTCAGGGCGGAAAGTTGCAGCAGGACTTGTTATCGTATCGATCATGGAAAAGCAACGAAAAAGTTTGCGTGCGATCGCAAGCTGTGGCTTTTCGGGCATTCTTGAAAACAGAATCCAGATATTATCATCGCTCCGGGGACGAAACCCACACCGGCAGCAGACAGCAGCGCAGAATCGCCCAAAGAATTCCTACGCCCGCACGAAGGCTTCCCCAAATAGTGCCGGAAACCTTTGAGCGGCCGTGCAAACGCCGTCTGTAACTTACAGGAATTTCGCACACCCTGAGGCGCAGCTGCGCCGCCCGTACCTGCATCTCCACGGTCCATCCAAATGTACGGTCGCGCATGTTCAACCGCGCCAGGGAATCACGTCGAACGATGCGCATTGGACCGAGATCAGTGAATTGAACGTGCCACAGGAGTTTAATCAGCCGTGTTGAAAGCCAGTTTCCAAAACGTTGTATCGCCTTGAGGGAACCCGGTTCCGGAGTGTCAAGGACGCGCGAGCCCAGCACCAGGTCCCACTGGTTTCCATCAAAGTGGCTGACCAGGCGCTCCAGGTCTCCGGGATCGTCTGAAAGGTCCGCATCCATAAAGGCAACGGCGGAAACAGCGGGATGGAGCTGCCGAAGCCCGCTCAAACAGGCCTGGCCGTATCCGCGCCTGTACTCGGCGACGACTTCCGCCCCGGCAATGGCCGCCACTTCGGCAGTTCGGTCCCGGCTCCCGTTATCCACCACGATGATCTGGGAAAACAATTCTCGGGAAACTGTGCCCAGAAGAATTCCAATGGATTCCGCTTCATTCAGGGCGGGAATAATAAGAGCGTAATTGTGGCGCATGCAAAGTGTGTATCCGAAAGCGGTATTCTACCATCGAGGGCTCAGCCAACCGGCAGGTGTTCGGTGATGTCTGAAATCCGCTCTAAACTTTATAGTGTATAATCTAGCTTACTAAGCGATGCAGGAAACGCACATCCCAGACAGTTGCCTTGCCCGTGTGCCCGGGGTCAGTGCCAGCAGGTGGAGAGGATTTTTTGAATCCCGCTACTGGCTGCGGGATGCGCTTCTCGCGTCGTTGCTGGCCTTCACGGTCTTCCTGTTTTTCTACCAGCCCGTACAGGTTGAAGGCACCAGCATGCTGCCGCAGCTGAAGAACCACGAGCGGATTGTTGTTAACAAGATTGCGTACGATGTTGAATCCATTCAACGTGGGGACATCATTGTGTTTCACTATCCGCTGGACCCTGCAGAATCCTTTATCAAGCGGGTTGTCGGGCTGCCCGGGGATTGGATAAGCATCCAGGACGGGCTGGTTTATGTGAACGGTAGGCGGCTGAGCGAACCTTACATCCTGCCGGGTTATCTGGGCGACGAAACCTGTCCGCCCGTCCATGTGGCGCCTGACCACTATTACGTTCTGGGCGACCATCGCGATTTTTCAAATGACAGCCGCGAGTGGGGGACTCTTGCGCGGAAATACATTTACGGGAAGGCAGTTTTCGCGTATTGGCCTCTCAGTGATGTGGGTTCGCTGCATTAGGCTGCGACCGTGTGGGCGGGTTGGAAAGATCTTCCAGGATAGGAATTCATCACCTGGAACAGTTTTTCGCAACAGTTGAAATTTGTCATCCGGAGGCCAGGGGCCGGTTCAGCAGCAGCGCGCAACAAACATCAGGCACGTTCCGGACGGAGAAGGAATGCAGGCGATACTTGCTTTAGAGGATGGAAGGGTTTTTCGCGGGCGGGGTTATGGCGCCCCGGGCGAACGCTTCGGTGAAGTTGTCTTTAATACCTCGCTTTCCGGTTACCAGGAAATTCTGACCGACCCTTCCTATGCCGGGCAGATAGTTTGCCTGACTTACCCGCATATTGGCAATTACGGTACCAACCCGCTGGATTCAGAATCGTCTTCCCCTTATGCGGAGGGGCTGGTAGTCCGCGAACTGGCTGAACTTGCCAGCAACTGGCGGTCCGTGGAATCAACTTCAGAGTTTCTGGCCGATTTTGGAATGCCGGTGATTTCCGATATCGATACGCGTGCTCTGGTGCGGCACTTACGTACTCACGGGAGCATGCGCGCAGTGCTGTCTACCGTCGATTTCGACGAGGAGAGTCTGGCACGCAAGGTGAAGGCCTCACCCACCATGGTAGGTCTGGACCTTGCCAGCCGGGTGACGACTTCCGCACTCTACGACTGGAGCGAGGCCTCGACGGATCTTTATCGGGAAGAAGCTGCGGCCGAAGCTAAGTTGCCGCGCCATGTGGTGGCTTACGATTTTGGCATCAAGCACAACATCCTGAGGCGGCTGGTGGACACCGGCTGCAAGGTCACAGTTGTGCCGGCCACTACCACGGCCGCAGATGTGCTGGCGCTGAAGCCGGACGGAGTCTTCCTCTCCAACGGGCCGGGCGATCCCGAGCCCGTCGACTATGCGGTGCGGAATATCCGCGACCTCCTGGGGCGCGTCCCAATTTTTGGAATCTGCCTGGGTCATCAACTGACGGGACTGGCCCTCGGCGGTAAGACTTACAAGCTGAAGTTCGGACACCACGGCGGGAACCATCCGGTGATAAACCTTGAGACCAACAAGGTGGAAATTACTGCGCATAACCACGGTTTTGCAGTTGACCCCGACTCGCTGAAGGATAGTGAAGTGGTCCTGACGCATCGCAATTTGAATGACAATACGCTCGAGGGCCTGCGGCACCGTTCGCTGCCGCTGTTCAGCGTGCAGTATCATCCGGAAGCTTCGCCCGGGCCGCATGATTCGGCGTACTTGTTTGACCAGTTTGTGCAATTGATGGAGGAGTTCAAGAAGGGTAAGGGATAGGACAGTCCGTGGGACTGTTGCATCGCAAAAGACGCGAACCGACTCGCAACTAACGATACAGAATTGACTCAATGCCTAAACGTACTGACATCCACAAAGTTCTGATTATAGGTTCAGGCCCGATCGTGATTGGCCAGGCGTGTGAATTTGACTATTCCGGCACGCAGGCCTGCAAAGCGCTCAAGTCAGACGGTTATGAAGTCGTGTTGGTGAATTCCAACCCGGCCACCATCATGACCGACCCGGAATTTGCCGACCGTACTTACGTTGAACCCCTCACGGCTGACTACCTGGAAGCCATCATTGCCCGCGAGCGTCCCGATGCCGTCCTGCCCACGGTGGGCGGCCAGACCGCCCTGAACCTTGCTATTGAAGTGGCGGAGAAGGGCATTCTTGACCGCTACAACGTGAAGCTGATGGGCGCTTCACCGAAGGCCATCAAGATTGCTGAAGACCGGCTCTGGTTCAAGGACGCGATGAAGAAGATCGGCCTTGAGGTGCCGCGCAGCGTTCTGGTCAACACGGTTGAAGCGGCTCTGAAGGTCTCTGAGCAGATTGGGTTTCCGCTGATTCTTCGGCCTTCATTCACACTGGGCGGAACGGGTTCGGGCATTGCCTATAACCGTGAAGAGCTTGCGGAACGCATTCGCTTCGGGCTTGACCTGAGCCCCGTCCACGAGGTGCTGGTCGAGGAATCCGTCCTGGGCTGGAAGGAATTTGAGCTGGAAGTCATGCGCGACCACGCGGACAACGCCGTGGTGATCTGCAGCATTGAAAATTTTGACCCCATGGGCGTCCACACGGGCGATTCCATCACCGTGGCCCCGGCCCAGACCCTTACTGACAAAGAATATCAGGTGATGCGCGACGCCGCCTTTAAGGTGATCCGCACGGTGGGGGTCGAGACCGGCGGCTCCAATATTCAGTTTGCCGTCGAGCCAGGAACGGGCCGCATGGTAGTGATTGAAATGAACCCCCGGGTCTCGCGCAGTTCGGCTCTGGCGTCCAAGGCCACAGGATTTCCGATTGCCAAGATCGCAGCACGGCTCGCCATGGGGTACAGGCTGGACGAGATCCCCAACGACATTACCAAGAAAACGCCGTCGTGCTTTGAACCCACACTCGACTACGTTGTTGTGAAAATTCCCAAGTGGGCCCAGGAAAAGTTCCCGGAGTCTGACCCCAGGCTTGGCACGCAAATGAAGTCCGTCGGGGAAGTGATGGCGATTGGTCGGACCTTTAAAGAAGCATTTATGAAAGGCGTGCGTTCCCTTGAAACGGGCCGCAAGCCTCCCAAGCCACCAGCCGACCGTGAAGAGATTCTGCGCCGAGTTTCCACACCCAATCCGGAGCGCCTTTGGGACCTGCTTTATGCCTTCAACGCAGGCGAGAGCGTGGAGACGCTTGCCGAAATTACGCAGATTGATCCCTGGTTCCTTGACCAGGTCCGGCAGATGGTGGTGATGCAGAATGAACTCAAGCGGTTCGACATGAACGGAGTGCCCACAAGCGTGCTGCGCGAGGCAAAGCGTCTGGGTTTCTCAGACCTTCACCTTGGCGAATTGTGGGGAGTGAACGGGCCAGAGGTTCGTCAAAAGCGGCTCAAGGAAGATGTCCGGCCTGTCTTCAAGCGAGTGGACACCTGCTCGGCGGAGTTTGAATCCTTCACGCCCTACCTCTATTCCACCTACGAGGATGAGGATGAGGCGGAACCAACCGACCACAAGAAGATCATGATTCTTGGCAGCGGCCCTAACCGTATCGGGCAGGGAATCGAGTTCGATTACTGCTGCGTGCACGCTTCCTACGCGCTGAAGGAACAAGGCTACGAGACGATCATGGTGAACTGTAATCCCGAGACCGTCTCGACCGATTACGACACTTCGGACCGCCTCTATTTTGAGCCGCTGACATTTGAGGATGTCATGTCGATTGTGGAAGAGGAACATCCCACCGGCGTGATTGTCCAGTTTGGCGGCCAAACGCCTTTGAACCTGGCTCGTCAGCTTAAAGCGGCAGGCGTCCCGATCATAGGCACTTCGCCCGAGTCCATCAATCTGGCCGAAGATCGCAAATATTTTGGCAAGCTCCTCAGTGACCTGAACATACCGCAGCCGGATAACGGAACGGCCATGAGCGTGAAAGAGGCGCTCGAAGTCGCCAAACGGATTGGGTATCCGGTGCTGGTGCGACCTTCATACGTCCTTGGCGGACGCGCCATGGTGATTGCTTACGACCAGAAGATGCTGGCGAATTACGTGGGCCGCGTCGAGGAACTTGAAGGCGCGTTTCCAATCCTGATTGACCGCTTTCTGGAAAACGCCACGGAAGTTGACGTGGACGCACTTTCAGATGGCGATGACGTGGTGATTGCGGGCATTATGGAGCACATTGAGGAGGCCGGCATTCATTCGGGCGACAGTTCCTGCGTGCTACCCTCTGTGAATATTCCCGAGGAAACCCGCCGCACGCTTATCACCCACACAACCAAGCTGGCTCGCGAACTGAACGTTGTTGGACTCATGAACACGCAGTACGCCATTCAGAACGGCAAGGTCTACGTTCTGGAAGTCAATCCGCGCGCCTCACGGACTGTGCCGTACGTGAGCAAGGCGACCGGCGTGCCGCTGGCCAAGGTTGCGGCACGTCTGATGGTGGGCGAGAGGCTCAGTTCTTTCAACCTCGAACCCGAACTTCCCGTCCGCTATTTCTATGTGAAGTCTCCGGTCTTTCCATTCCAGAAATTTCCGGGCGTCGATTCTGTGCTGGGGCCGGAGATGAAATCCACCGGCGAAGTGATGGGTTGTGCTGAGCGCTTCGGGCTGGCCTTCGCCAAGGCCCAGCTCGCCGCCGGCCAGAAGATTCCGCTGAAAGGCACTGTATTTATCTCCGTCAATGACCACGACAAGCCGCACGCCGTCGGGCTGGCACGCGACCTTGCCTCACTGGGATTCAAGCTGATAGCAACGAGAGGGACCGCAGCGGCCATTCGTGCGGGGAAAATCAAGGTGGAAAAGGTCTATAAGGTGGAAGAGGGCCGCCCGAACGTGGTTGATCATATTAAGAACGCCTCCATTGACCTGATTATCAATACGCCACTTGGCCGCAGTTCACGTTACGACGAGAAGGCCATCCGGCGTGCAGCCATTCAGCATGGAGTGACCTGTATAACGACGATATCCGCGGCAATGGCAGCCGTAAACGGTATCCGAGCCCAGCGGGAGCGGGGCATTGCGGTCGCGTGCCTCCAGGAGCTTCATCTCGAGGACAAGGCAATGGCCCAGAGCTCAGGCACCAGTAAAACCCTCAACCCAGGTGGCTGATCCCATGACAAGCAGAGAAGTAGTTGCTCAGATTAAGGGAGTTTTTGTTCCCGTTGTGACGCCTTTTAATGAGCGTGGTAACATCGACGAGGCAGGCTTCCGTTCCAATGTTCAGCATTACGTGAAGCAGGGGTTTAACGGCATTCTGATTGCCGGGTCGACGGGCGAAGGTCCCTACCTGACCGAGCTAGAACGAATGCGACTGGTAGAACTGGCCCGGCCGCTGATCCCCGCGCCACAGATCCTGCTGGTCGGGACCGGAGTTGAAACCACCCGCCAGACAATCCATCTGAGCAGGGAAGCTGTCAAACGCGGCGCCGATGCCCTGCTGGTGCTCACTCCAGGATACTTCAAGAATCGCATGGATTCCGCTGCGCTTACGGCGCACTTTTCAGCTGTCGCCGACGCAGTGCGCCGGCCCGTTCTGATTTATTCCATCCCACAGTTTACAGGCATCCACATTGACCCGGTGACGATTGCCCGACTGTCACGCCACGGGAATATTGTGGGCCTCAAAGAAAGTTCGGGAAAGATGGACTTCTTGAACGAAGTCCTGAAAACATCCGTATCGGGTTTTCGTGTTCTGGCGGGTTCAGCCTTAATCATGCTCGATGCCTTCCAGGCCGGTGCTGCGGGCGCCGTGCTGGGGCCAGCAAACTACATTCCGGGTCTTTGTCTTGAAATCTACCAGCTTTACCTCCAGGGCAATCTTGAAGGAGCCAGGAAGCTGCAGCAAAGCATCTTGTCGCTTGTGCAGGAAGTAAACGTTCGTGCCGGAATTCCCGGCATCAAGTACGCGCTCGATTTGTGCGGCTACCGGGGCGGAAGACCGCGCAGCCCTCTGCAGCCTTTACGCCCCTCCGAAAGGCGGAAGGTAGCTGCAGCCCTTAGGGAGGTCGGCATCCGCCGCAGGCGTCCCCGGGTTGCCTGATTTTCAACCCAATTTAGAATCGTAAGCCGCCTTTGCAGCATCGATTAAAGAGTTGCCGTAGGGCCTGTCGGGGCGTTGTTGCAATTTTGGCCGCAGTGTAGCATGGAAAGATTATGGATTGCGTGTCACTGCCGTTTTCTAGAGTTCCGAAATCCAGCAAGCTCCTCGTGGACTACATGGAGCGCTACGGGGATCTTACTCGCTTTTATAACGGGTCTCCATTCGTTGCCGAAACTTATGACCGTCTGAAGCAGCAGCTCCAAAGTGTTCAAACCGACCGGGAAGCGCTCGTTGATGTTTTGCTAAGGCAAAACAAATCCTTCGGGGCAGGCAATGATACATTGGAGAATATCCAGCGGCTCAGTAACCCCGAGACCCTTGCGGTGGTTACCGGCCAGCAGGTTGGCCTTTTCTCGGGCCCTGCCTTCACCCTTTACAAGGCTCTAACAGCAGTCCGGCTTTCCCAGTCACTCAATGATCGAGGCATAAACACCGTACCCGTATTCTGGCTGGCCAGCGAAGACCACGATCTGGAGGAAGTGGCTCAGATATATGCGCTGAACGACGACTACGAGACCATCCATTTGCACGACCCAGGCGAGCGGCCCGCGCCCCAATCGCCGGTAGGCCGTGTAAAATTGAGTGAGGGTGTGGCCGGACTGCTGGACCGGCTGGAATCTCTTCTCCCCCCTGGCGATGGTCGGAGTCAACTGCTTGACAACCTTCGCCTGTCCTACCAACCGGGAACAACGTGGTCGCAGGCTTTTGCGCTGTTTCTAACGCGCTTGTTCGGCCGCTGGGGCGTTATCCTTCTTGACCCCATGGACGAGGCGGTCCACCGGCTCGCTGCACCTATATACCAAAAGATCATGCACCAGGCGGACGAATTTCGATCCTCGCTCCAGGGGCGTTCGGCTGAACTGGTCAGGGCGGGCTACCATGCCCAGGTCCACATTGCAGAAGATTCCACACTCCTCTTTGCCGAACGCGAGGGAAACCGCTTGCCGATACGCAGTACGGGCGGGAAGGGAAAAGAGTTTTCTATCGGAGATAGCCAGACGATCTCAATCGGGGGTCTTGAATCAGAAATCAGGGACCAACCACTCAATTTTTCTGCGAACGTCCTTCTCCGGCCACTTGTACAGGACACCCTGCTGCCAACCATTGCCTATGTTGCAGGACCATCTGAGCTTGCGTATATCGGCCAGGCACAGGTGCTCTATTCGGCCCTTGGTCGGCCTATGCCCGCAGTCTTTCCTCGTTGCGGCTTCACGCTGGTTGACCGCCGAGTTGAGCGCTGGATGGAAAAATATCAGGTTGGCGTTGAGGACGTCTGGCTGGGGCAGGACCATCTGGCTCGACGCATTGCTTCCACGGCGTTTTCGGAAGGCTGGTCCGAGCGGTTCGACCAGACAGAAAAGGACCTGGCAGAGTTGCTGTTCCGGTTGCGAAAGGATATCGAGGTTCTCGACCCGACGCTGCTGGATACTCTGAACAATGCCGAGGAAAAGATCCAATATCAGGTTGAAAAGCTGAAAGGCAAGCTGACCCGCTCGGCACTCAGCCGTTCGGAAGTCCTGGCACGCCACGAACAGTCCCTTCTCAGAGCCATCATGCCCGAAAAGGAATTGCAGGAGCGCCTGGTGAGTGGGGTGTACTTCCTGGGCCGCGGCGGTTATGAATTGCTCGATCGCTTGCTTGAGCGGATTCCTGCTGATTCTTCAGGCCACTTCATCATGAGTTTCTGACGCTCGCGCAGGTCTTCCTGTTGTGCAAGGTTTTTGACTCCACCAACCCAGGAAGTCCCTGAATCCCTTTGCTATACTGAGGGGAGTGTTTTCCTGATTTTCGAACTGTGCACAGACTGGAAAGAGGAGAAAATAATGTCAGAGCAGGCAGCGAGGGCCCCCTCGGCGGGCAAACCGAAAAATCAACGTCACACGCTCCACATTGAAACGCACTCCCGTGTGGAGTTCAAAGATGTTACGAGCCAGATTGAGCAGTTGATCGAGAAATCAGGGATCGAAAGTGGACAGTGCCACGCGTTCGTCCCGCACACCAGTGCTGCAATTCTGATTAACGAAAATTACGACCCTGGCCTTCGCCAGGATATCGCGGATTTCCTCAAGAAACTAGCTCCCCCGAATGCTGATTATCAGCACAACGACGGGAATTGCGACTCCCACCTGAAGGCGACGCTCATCGGCGCCACCCGGACCCTCTTGATTGAAAACCGACGCCTGCTGCTGGGCCGCTGGCAGGGTATCTACTTCTGTGAATTTGACGGGCCTCGCCGGCGCGACCTCTACGTCAAACTCGTCTCGGATTAATCATGCAAACACTGGGCCTGTACATCCAGGTTCCTTTCTGTGCCTCAAAGTGCAGCTTCTGTAATTTCAGTTCCCGTGTAGCACGCCAAGACGTTTATGGCCGGTATTGTCAGGCGCTCGCTACCGAAATTGAACGGCTCCCGGAGGTTTACGAGGCGGCTGGGATAGCCCGAGAGATCTTTGAGGCGCCGGTTGACTCGGTCTACATCGGCGGCGGAACGCCTTCGCTCCTTGGGGCCGAGCATATTGAACAAATAGTCGCGGACCTGCATCTTCTTTTCCAGTTTGCTCTGAACGTGGAATTTACTTTGGAAGTCACCCCGGGATCTGCAGACAAAGGTTTTCTAAAACACGCGCTGGCAGTTGGAATCAACCGCCTCAGCATTGGCGGCCAGTCTTTTTCTGACGAGGAGCTCCGCTCTGTAGGAAGGCTTCACTCAGCTGCTGACACAGGGGCATTGATTCAATCCGCGCGCGGCGAAGGATTTGTAAACATCAGTGTTGACTTGATTGCCGGCCTGCCTCACCAGACTTTGTCATCCTGGCAGTCGTCGCTGGAGTCAGTGACCGCTCTGCAGCCTGAGCACGTTTCAATCTACCTTTTCGAAATTGACAATAAGAGCCGCCTGGGCAGCGAAGTGCTGCGGCACGGTATCCGCTACCATGCTGATGCAGTCCCGGACGAAGATTACGTAGCGGAGGCATATAGCCAGGCGCGCGCGTCACTCCGCCAGGCTGGCTACGTTCAATATGAGATTTCCAATTTTGCGCTTTTAGGCCATGAGTCGATTCATAACCGGAAATATTGGCAGTTGAAGCCGTACCTCGGCCTGGGCGCAGGCGCCCATTCTTCCGACGGGCAATTTCGTTGGGAAAACACTACAGCGGTGGAAGAATATCAAAGGCGCATGGCGCAGGGCGAATCGCCCATTTGTGAACAGCGCCGTCTAACACCCGATGCGCAGCTGGAGGAGTTCTTCTTCCTTGGGCTTCGCCAATCGGAGGGAATCAACCTTGCCGAGGCCGTCCGCCGGTGGGGCAGTGGACCGATTGAGCGGTGGGATCAGAAGATCGAATCACTTAAGAATGACGGCTGGCTCGAGCAATGCAACGGGCACGTGCGCTTGGCGGACAAAGCCCTTCTTGTCTCAAACGAAATCTTCCAGGAATTCATTGGCGTTTAGAACGTTACAAATTGCAGGCTGGAGATATTGATATGGCTCAGTCACTAGTTGACTTACGCAGTGATACCGTGACCCGCCCAACCCCGGCAATGCGCCGTGCGATGGCGGAGGCCGAAGTTGGTGACGACGTTTACCGCGAGGACCCGACAGTCAATCGCCTTCAGGAGCGCGCGGCCGAAATCTTCAACCGCGAAGCGGCTCTTTTTGTCCCTTCGGGTACGATGGGGAACCAAACCGCACTCAAGGCCCATACACGGCCCGGGCAGGAGGTGATTTGTGAGTCACGGTCGCACATCTTTAATTATGAGATGGGCATGCTGTGCGCCTTCTCGGGCATCGTTCCACGGACAGTTCTTTCCGAGGACGGCATCATGAGCTGGGCCCAGATTGAACCTCTGGTCCGCGGCCGCAGCGACCACCGCTCCGTCACGGGTTTGATCGAGGTTGAAAACACGTCAAACATTGCGGGTGGTTCCGTTTACCCTCTTGCGGTGTCCGACGAAATCTGTGACCGCGCTCATCAAAGAGGACTTCCGGTTCACCTGGACGGCGCGCGAATCTTTAATGCCGGCGTGGCACTTGATCGCTCCGTAGCGGAGCTAACGTGGAAGTTTGACTCCATCATGTTCTGCCTCTCCAAGGGGCTGGGGGCACCTGTGGGTTCAATAGTGGTGGGGAGCAAGGAGTTCATTGAAGAGGCGCGACTGATCCGCAAAATGCTGGGCGGAGGTATGCGACAGGCAGGAATCCTGGCTGCTGCGGGCCTGGTGGCACTGGAAGAGAGCCCGAAGCTGCTGCACGTTGATCATGAAAATGCCAAATTCCTGGCGGAAGGCCTGGCGGAAGTCCCCGGAGTCAAAATTGACCCGGCCAAGGTCAAGACTAACATCCTGTTCTTCGACGTTTCAGCGAGCGGACTCGGTGCCCAGGAAGTTTCAAAGCGTCTGGCAAGTCAAGGCGTGCTGGCCAACGGCGTCGGCCCAGAAACAATTCGCATGGTGACGCATTTTGACGTTGACCGTGCTGGGTGTGAGCGTGCCCTAAGCATTGTGCGGGATGTTCTTGCCGTGGGAAAATCATCCGCCAGAGTGTGACCCGCGAACGCGCGAAGGAAAAAGCATTTCAATTTTGTTACTGAAGAATGCGCGGTGGCAAGGCTGGTCAGCGTTTCTTCTGAGCCTTTTCGGTATAGAGCAAACCCAGCACTTCAACGTAGTGGTCCCGGAATGATGTGTCATGAGGGTCCAATTGAGTGCAGAGGCGGTATTCCTTAAGCGCTCCGTCCAGATCGCCGACTTTTTCAAGCGCATAAGCCAGCCCGCTATGCGCATCAACGTTTTGCGGCTCCCGGCGGACTGCTTCCAGCATCTCTACCCTTGCCCGCTCCCACTCATGGAACATAAGGAAGGTGATCCCCAGTTCGCGATGCAAATCACCGTTTCTTGGATCCAGCAGGGTTGCTTTGCGGAGGAGTTCGACGGACTCCTTGAATTGGCCACTCGATCGCAGTTGATCCGCCTCTGAGACCATATTGCGTAATTGCATCTCTGAAGCGGCCGGATTGATAGATGCGGATTCAGCTACTCGTGAGCTCGTTGCAGCCTCCCGGGCATCTACCTCCGTTCGCTGTCCCGCGGGCGGGGAAATAAAATAAGATGTTTCTCGTTGGTCAGGACACTGCACATGCACGTAATGATCTCCCGGGTCAACATCCTTGACCACCAGGACTCCATCGCTGCCCGTAAGCCCCGCCTCTTCGCCGTCGACGTCCACTTTGCATCTGTCCTTTCCGGAAACAACAGAGACGTTCGCGGACGCCTCCCCTTTATCTTGTTTCTTCCCACGAAGCCATTTGGCCGAACTGTAGACATTGCAAGTCAGAACAACGGCGAGAAGAATACCGATCTGCGAGCGGCTTTTCATGGCCTTTGACTCAATGGTAGCATGGAAACTCCCGCTCAAAACCGTTACAACACAAATGACGAGGGTTGTGCCGGAAGAACCCGCCATCTTAAGCATGTTAGAATAGGCGTGAATCGGATGGTCAGAAAGGTGGTGCGGAGGTGCACGCTGGATTTTGAACTGACCGACGAGGAACGAGAAATTCGTGACGCCGTGCGGGCGTTTGCGGAAAAGGAGGTTCGCCCTCACGTTCGCGAGTGGGACGCGGCAGAACATTTTCCCATTGAGCTCTTGCCCGGGCTTGCCAAATTGGGGTTGATGGGCGTAACGGTGCCCGCCGAGTTTGGCGGGGCAGGCCTTGGCTATCTCCCTTATGTCATTGCAATTGAAGAGCTTGCAAGGATTGACGGGTCTATAGGCCTGGTGGTGGCCGCGCACAATTCCTTGTGCGCAAATCATATTCTGCTTGCCGGTAGTAAGGAGCAGAAGAAGAAATATCTTGTTCCCCTTGCGCAGGGCGACAAGCTGGGGTGTTGGAGTTTGACCGAACCCGGCGCAGGATCAGATGCCGGAGGGACTCGAACTACCGCGAGACTTGAGGGTAATAGCTGGATACTTAACGGTTCTAAAACCTTTACCACCAACAGCCATTACGCTGATGTCTGCGTAGCCATGGCTGTTACGGACAAAGCAAAGGGAAAACACGGCATTTCGGCGTTTATTATAGAAAAGGGGACACCCGGTTTCCGGCCTGGCAAGACCGAAGACAAGCTGGGCATGCGGGCAAGCAACACCGGCGAAATTATCTTCGAGGACTGCCGAATTCCCAAAGAGAATTGTATTGGCGAAGAGGGAAGGGGATTTATTGACAGCTTGCGAGTTCTGGATGGAGGACGTATTTCCATTGCAGCGCTCGCGGTGGGGATGGCGCAGGGAGCCTTCGAAGCGTCGCTCAAGCATTCTCGGGAACGGGAGCAATTCGGACGAGCTATCGCCAGTTTTCAGGCAATCCGCTTCAAGCTGGCCGATATGGCAACTGACATCGATGCCGCCAGACTGCTGACCTGGCGGGCTGCTGCTCTGGCAACACAGGGTAAGAAGGTTACGCGCGAAAGCTCCATCGCCAAACTGTTTGCCAGTGAGGTTGCGGTCAGGGTCGCGGGCGAGGCGGTCCAGATTCACGGGGGATACGGTTTCATCAAAGACTATCCCGTTGAAAAGTTTTACCGGGACGTCAAGCTGTGTACCATTGGAGAGGGTACCAGCGAAATTCAGCGATTGATTATCGCACGCGAGTCTCTGGGCGAATCGATGTAGCGCTCCTACTATCGCGCACCGAGAGCATGATGACCTGATGGGTAATTCTCTTGAACAGTGGGTTGAGAGGATCTGCGCAGGCGATCGGCGTGCCATGGCGCAGGCTATTTCCGCTGTTGAGAGGAAAGAACCCTCGAGCGCAGCCCTGCTGGCGTCCCTTTTCCATAAAGCCGGCAAAGCGTATACGATCGGCATAACGGGCGCGCCGGGGGCGGGCAAGAGCACTCTGCTCGAAAAGGTTGCCGTGGAATACCGGCGATTCGGCAGGCGTGTGGGTGTCATTGCGGTGGACCCCACCAGTCCTTTTTCGGGTGGGGCCATATTGGGCGATCGCATTCGCATGCAGTCGTTGGCAACCGATGAGGGCACATATATCCGCAGCATGGCCACGCGCGGGCAACTGGGTGGACTCGCACCCGCGGCGCGTGATGTGGCCCTCATCCTCGATGCCGCAGGTTGTGATGTAGTTTTTGTGGAAACGGTGGGGGTGGGCCAGGATGAAGTGGAGGTTGCTCGCCTGGCGGATGCCACGGTGGTCCTTCTGGTGCCGGGGATGGGTGATGACGTTCAAGCCTTTAAAGCCGGCGTGATGGAAATCGCGGACCTATTTGTGATTAACAAAGCCGACCAACCGGGTGCAGAGCGGGTCGAGAAAGAATTGAACGTCTTGCTGTCCGTGGGGCCGCAGCCGGATGCCTGGCGGCCTCGCATTGTTAAAACGACGGCGACGACGGGTGAGGGAATATCCGAGCTATGTGAAGAATTGGAAAAGTTTCGGGCTGCTACCGAGGAAAGTGCAACAGGACTGAATCGCCGGCGTGAGAATACCCGATTGCAGCTTTTGGAACTGCTGCGGCAGACCCTTTTTGATAGAGTTGCTCAGGAGCGAATTGACGAAAAGAAGATCAGCGAATACGTTGAAGCCATCCTGGAGCGCCGGCGCGACCCGCATTCCATCGTGGAAGAATTAATGGAGGCCTCGGGAGTTGGCTCCAGACGCGTATGACCTGCCCGTTCAGATAGTTGCGGCGCGGCGCGTGATTGAAAATTCGTCGTGTAAACCTCAACCGCAGGACGAAAGAATGCGAATTCATCATGTGGGTATTGCTGTAGATTCACTTGAGAAAGCTGTGCCGGTGTTTGAATTGCTGTTGGGCCGACCGCCTCACTCGCGGGAGGAGGTTAAGGATCAGAACGTGCGTGTTGCCGTCTTTCAGGTTGGCGAAAGCCGCATTGAACTGCTGGAAGCCAGTTCACCCGATTCCCCGATTGCTCGATTTATCGGAAAGCGCGGGCCGGGCATCCATCACCTGACCTTGACGGTCGACAACTTGCAGAAGACACTGAACGATCTTGGCCAGCGTGGCGTACGGCTTATCGATCGCAGTCCGCGCGTTGGTGCGGAGGGTGAATCGATTGCCTTTTTGCACCCATCAAGCACTGCAAGCGTTCTGATCGAACTGCTGGAGGAACGTGATTCCTGCCAGGAAACTCCACACGGGGAGCGATAAGCGAAATGAAGCTGGGCGCATTTGAAATTCACGCCTTGTCAGACGGAACATTCGGTCTGGATGGCGGGCAAATGTTTGGAGTTGTCCCGAAGCCCTTGTGGGAAAAGAAGCTGCCACCCGACGAGCGCAATCGTGTGCGTCTTGGGCTCACGTGTCTCCTGGTCAAGACGGGTAACTACAATGTCCTGATCGAAACCGGTATAGGAGATAAGTTCGACACGAAGTTTGCAGAAATCTACAAGATCGATCATTCGTTGCGCCTTCCCGATGAGCTTTCGAGCCGCGGATTAGGCCTGGACGACATCGATGTCGTGATCAATACCCATCTCCATTTTGACCATTGCGGTTGGAACACCCGGCGGGAGGGAAAGCAAACAGTTCCAACGTTTCCCAAGGCACGTTATTTCATGCAACGGGCGGAGTGGGAACATGCCCTGCACCCTAGCGAACGTGATCGCGCAAGTTATCTGGAAGAATGGTTTGCTCCGGCGGAGCCGCAGACCGTGTTTGTTGAAGGTGCACGTGAAATCGTACCCGGGGTACGGGTTGAACTTGCGCCAGGCCACGTGCAGGACATGCAGTGCGTGTGGATTGAATCGGAAGGCCAGCGCGCCTGTTTTGTTTCTGACCTTGTCCCGACGCGTGCCCACCTTCCATTTCCCTGGATCATGGCGTTTGATCTTTATCCGATGGATACCCTGGCTTCCAAAAAACGGCTGCTTCCTCGGTTAGCGGAAGAGCACGTGCTGGTGGTTTTTCCTCACGACCCCGATGTTCCATGGGGCGTGCTGGTGGAAGGGGAGGGTAAGCTCGCATTCCAGCCGGTAGCAGTAACCTAACCAGAAAAACGACAAGCGGAGGATTAATAGTGGCCCAAGCAGAGATCGGCATTATTGGTGGAAGTGGACTTTATCAGATGGAAGGTTTCAGGAATGCCAAGTGGGTACGCGTGGCAACGCCGTTTGGCAAACCCTCGGACGCTTTTCGGGTCGGTGTTCTTGAGGGGCGCCGGATTGCATTTTTATCCCGGCACGGACGGGGACATTTGCTAACACCCTCGGAAATCAATTATCGGGCGAACATTTATGGGATGAAGAAGCTGGGTGTTGAGCGTATTCTTTCTGTCAGCGCCGTCGGCTCCCTGCGGGAAGATTACCACCCAATGGACATGGCTCTGCCACTTCAATTCTTTGACCGCACGCATGGCCGCATCTCGACCTTCTTCGGCGGCGGGATTGTCGCTCACGTAGGTTTTTCAGATCCCATGTGTCCGGCAATTGTAAATGCGCTGGAGACCGGCTGCGCTGGCGCAAAGGTTACCGTACACCGCGGCGGAACATACGTTTGTATGGAGGGTCCTGCGTTTTCGACCAAGGCTGAATCGAACACCTATCGCAGCTGGGGCATGGACATCATCGGGATGACGAACCTTCAGGAAGCCAAGCTTGCCCGTGAAGCCGAGATCTGTTATGCAACACTGGCGATGGTCACGGATTATGATTGTTGGCACCCTGAGCATGAGGCAGTCACCGTAAACCAGATCATTGAATACCTCAATCGCAATGTAGAAAACGCCCGGAAAATCCTGCAGGCCGCTGTCCGCCACTTGCCGAAGGAGAGGAGTTGCAAGTGTGGGTCTGCACTCGCGCATGCGATTATCACGGACCGCGGCAAGATTAGTCCACAGGCAAAGAAGCGGCTGGGCTTGCTGGTTGGGAAATATCTCAAGTAAACTGAATTGGATACCGCACATTCGCGAGGCAGGAGAGAAAGGCAAGCATTTATGTCGCTTTTGGTCGTCGGTTCAGTAGCGTTTGATTCAATCCGAACCCCTCATGGCGAAGTGGAGGGCATCCTGGGTGGGTCAGCAAGCTTCTTCTCAGTCGCTGCAAGTTGGTTTGGGCCCGTCAAGTTGGTCGCTGTGGTTGGTGACGATTTCGGAGATGAACACCTTGAGGTCTTCCGCCTCCGCTCGATTGAAACCACGGGGTTGGAACGCTCGCCAGGCAAAACCTTCCGCTGGAAGGGCCAATATGTGGGCGACATGAACGAAGCCAAAACCCTCGACGTGCAGCTCAATGTTTTCCAGGATTTCAGCCCCAAAGTCCCTGAAGCCGACGCTTCAAGCGAATTTGTTTTTCTCGGCAACATCCATCCGAAGTTGCAACTCCACGTTCGACGACAACTTTCCAAAGCGCGCCTGGTGGCATTGGATTCCATGAACTATTGGATTGAAGGCACCTTGAAAGAACTGAAGGAAACGCTTCGCGAAGTGGATGCCCTGGTGATTAATGAAGGTGAAGCCCGTATGCTTTCGGGCTGCCAGAACCTTCTGAAGGCCGCAAAAGAAATCCAGAAAATGGGCCCCAATATCCTCGTGATCAAGCGCGGAGAACATGGTGTCACGCTCTTTAACAATGGTTCTGTATTTTCCGCGCCGGCATTTATGTTGGAGGAATTTAAGGATCCCACCGGTGCGGGAGACACATTTGCCGGCGGATTCATGGGGCACATTGCGCGAACCGGTGACCTCACTGAAGGCAATCTCCGGCGCGCCGTGGTGTACGGTTCCGTCATGGCAAGCTTTGCGGTTGAAGAATTTGGCCTCAAGCGCCTCCTGGGGCTCACGCCTCAGGAAATTGAAGGACGCGTGCGCGATTTTGCGCAACTGACCCGATTTGATGTCTGACCGGCCCCACGCTGATTCCACACCGCCTCAGTCGAATCCAGTCCTTCCTGCCGGAGTTGTGGTTGCTGTCTGGGCCGCCATTCTCGCGGTGGCGCTGGGCAGTCTGCATTTTTTCTACACTCGCGGATTAACCCAACTTTACGGTGATACTTTCGCTCACATGGCGGCAGCCCGGCGACTGTTTGACTCACTGACGCCTGGTTATGCGGAGATTGGCAACGTGTGGCTGCCCATGTTCCATTGGCTGGTTGCTCCACTTGCACTTAATGACCATCTCTGGCGGACGGGTTTGGCAGGCAGCCTTGTTGCAACTGCGGCCTTTACAGTGAGTGCATGGTTCCTTTTTCGACTTGCGCTGGAGATGAACAAAAGTATCTCGGCGGGCTTCGTCACGCTGAGCACGTTCCTGCTTTGCCCCAGCATGTTTTACCTGGCCAGCACTCCCATGACAGAGCCTCTCGCCATTTTGTGGGCGATACTTGCGGTTTATGCCTTGTTCCGTTACCAGACAGGCGGCCGGGTGCGCTGGGTGGTTGTGGCTGCCATTGTGGCATTCTTTGGCACGTTGACTCGTTACTCGGGATGGTACCTTTTGCCCTTCGCCGCGCTGTTTGTTCTCCTGGCCTGGAAAGATACGTGGAGGATTCGGTTGCGCCGCGCGTCGCTATTCTGCGTGATGGCTGGCGCTGGCCCGGTCCTATGGATGCTCCACGACGCCGTCAACGCAGGCAATCCGATCGAATTCTATAACGGGCCGGATTCAGCGCAGGCCATTTATGCCCATCAGGTGGCCACAACGGCATTTCGTTATCCGACGGACGGCAGCGTTCTGACCTCGGCGCGTTACTATGTTGAAGACCTCAGGCTCATTCTGGGGCCATGGCTGCTTGTGCTTGCCGCCCTCGGCCTGATGATGTGGGTGCTTGAGCGGCGGTATCGCAAAAGACGCGCTGCAACCTCACTCCTGCTTGTACTGCTCCCGTTTTATATTCAGGCGATGGCGGGTGCTGCCGTTGCGCTTTACGTTCCAACTTATTCTCCGCATTCGTATTACAATCTCCGATACGGAATTGAAATGCTCCCGGGGATCGCGCTTCTCGCTTCCTTTGTCATTTCGCCAACACTTTCACGAAGCCTGAGGACGGGAATGCTGGTGGCATGTCTGGCCGTCCTGGCAGTGCAGAATATCTGGATGTTGTCCGGAGGAGCGCGCAGGCTGCCGATAGTTACGGAGGGTGTTCTCAACACGCCATGCAAGACCGAGCCCGACCAGGCGCTCATCGCATTCTTCAGGACCCATTACAATGGTCAGAGGATCCTGATGCAATCCGGCGAATGGCCGTGTGTTGCTCCCACCCTGGACATTCACTTTCGGAATATCCTGAGCGGGTCGAACCGGAGTCTCTGGCGAAACCTTCCCAATGGCGCGCAGAAATATGTGGAATGGATTGTAAGCGGCGAGGGCGACGAGGTCGATATTCTGATGCGCACATATCCGGAGGCTTTTAAGGATTTCGTGCCCGTATTTCAGCAAAATTTTCCGCAACAGCAGAGCATTACGATTTACCGGCGGAAGGGGGCATAATTTGCTCCTGAAGCCAGCAGCATCTCACACATCCCGATCTGAGCTAACAGGCAGAATGCTAACCATGTCCAAAAATTCAAGAATCACATTCACAAAATTACATGGGCTAGGCAACGATTTCATCGTAACGAACAGCCGGAACATTTCCGGAGACTTAAGCAGGCTTGCCCAGTCCATTTGCGAGCGACACACCGGGGTAGGCGGGGACGGACTTCTCCTGGTACAAAAGCCCCGGAGTACAAAGAATCACGCTCGTGTTCGTTTCTTTAACGCAGATGGCAGCGAAGCTGAAATGTCCGGCAATGGCATCCGTTGCGCCGGGGCTTTCCTGATCCGGGAAGACCGCAGGCTTCGCACGCTCCGGGTGGAAACGGCCTCCGGAGTCAAGATATTGGAGACACAGTCAACGGCTGTGCAAATGAGGCGGGGGAAGTGGAATTTCCGGGTCAACATGGGCATGCCCATCCTGGATGCCGAGAAAATACCGTTCCTTGCAGGGAAATATCCCTCACCTGTGGTTGGTTACCCGGTTCGAACGGAGCACGGCGTTCTTGCGGCCACGGTCACCTCCATGGGCAATCCGCACTGCTCGATTTTCGTCGAAGATTTTTCGAGCACCTCATGGGAGGCTATCGGACGTGAAATTGAGCGGAGCGCGATGTTCCCCAATAGAACGAATGTGGAGTTCGTGCGTGTCCTTTCAAAAAGGGAAATCGAGGTCCGTTACTGGGAGCGTGGGGTAGGGAAGACCATGTCTTCCGGCACCGGTTCCTGCGGGGCGGTTGTGGCCTGCATATTGAACGGCTTCACGCGCCGGGCCGTTAAGGTCCGTACGCTTGCCGGAACATTGGAAGTCGAATGGCCGCAGGACATGGAAGTGCTTCTCTCGGGCCCTGCAGAATTGATTGCCGACGGCGTTTATTATCCGCCACAGTAGACAAGAATCAGAATGGATGCCACCACCATCGGGCCTACTATTTTTCCGCCTCCCCGGTCATTGGGACGAATCGAACGGGAAGAAGGTTTTCCCGCTTGAATCCTTTGGCTGTACGTTGGATGCGAATCAAGCTTTGAAAGTGCTTGCCTACCGGGAGAATCAATCGACCGTCAAGCGTAAGTTGATCGAGAAGAGGCTGGGGCACGTGGTCAGGTGCCGCGGTCACTATGATGGCATCGAAAGGAGCGGCCTCTGGCCAGCCCCTGTAACCATCCCCGGCGCGGACGGTGACATTGGCATAGCCAAGACGACGCAATCGCCCGGCCGCCTCCGATGCCAGGGGCTCGACGATTTCAATGGAATAAACTTCCCGCACCAGCTCCGAAAGGACGGCAGCCTGGTACCCAGATCCCGTTCCAACCTCTAGCACACGGTCTCCCGGCTTCAGTTTGAGCGCCTCTGTCATAAATCCCACGATGTAAGGCTGCGAAATGGTTTGCTCATAGCCAATAGGGAGCGGGTTGTCCATGTACGCGTATGGCTGTATCTGGAGCGGCACAAACAGGTGGCGCGGAACCTTGCGCATAGTATCGAGGACGCGCTGGTCGCGGACGCCGCGTGAGGCAATCTGTCGTTGGACCATGGCGTCGCGTGCTTTTCGATATGCGTCCGTGTCCTGATTGACGGGGACGGCAGGAGGCTGCGAAGGCGTTGGCCCCTGGCAAACTGGAGTGGCGGCAGGAAATAACAATACACCGGCCAGCACCAGCCAGACCGTAGATTTCTCTCGATGCTTTCCTCTCATCTTTCCCGCGCCTCACCAGTTTAGGCACATTTGCAAGAGCGGTCTCAACTAAGCCACCACAGCCGATAGATCCCACTTCTATTTTCAGTCTCTACACGAAATACGCGCCAGTGCAGTGATTATGATCACGCCCTGATGTGCCAGCCTGGACAGGAGCTTAAAGTTCCCAAGAGACTGCCGAACTTAATTCGGCCGGACAAGCGTATAATGGGCGTAATTGAAACATAGTTGAAGTAGATACCTGAGTGGTTTGTTGCCTTTGGTACAGGGAGGTCCCGTGGCCCGGTTGAGATACATGGTGTGGTTGGTGGCGGCTTCTTTTCTAGTGGGAGGTCTTGGCGCAGCCCAGGTTCAACAACAGGAGCACCATCCCCCGCAGACAACCACTTCGTATATCAAGGCGCTAGAAGACCCAAGCCGGGAAGCATGGCAGCAGCCAGACAAGGTGGTGGAGACCCTTGGGCTGAAGCCCGGTGACCAAGTGGCGGACCTGGGCGCCGGCCCGGGCTACTTTACGCTGCGGTTTGCCCGAGCGGTTGGACCCACAGGCAAGGTCTACGGAGTGGATATTTCTCGTGAGATGCTGGACTATCTTGAGAAGCAGGCAAAGTCGGAGCGTTTCAAAAACATTCAGCCCGTGCTGGCAGAGCCCCACAATCCTAATTTGTCCCCGGCCTCAATGGATGTGATTTTTATCTGTGATACTTTGCATCACATTTCCGAACGGGCCACCTATTATCCGCTTCTGATGCGCGCTCTCAAGCCGGGCGGCCGGTTTGTCAACATTGATTTTTATAAACGCCCTCTTCCGGTGGGTCCGCCGGTTGAAATGAAAATCTCCAAGGCGGAGATGATCGGTGAGGCGGAGTCTGCCGGTTTTCATCTGGTTCAACAGTACAATTTCCTGGAGTACCAGTACTTTGTCGTGTTTTCGCGATAGCAAGCGGTCTTCTAAATTTCACGCGATGCTTCCAGTAACCAATGCAGGTCTACACTTGAAAGGACCCTTCGCCGGGATTTGATCATCTGATGCCTCCATCTCTCAAGCGGGAGTTGACCACCTTCAGTGCCATGGCTCTTGTGGTGGCGAATATGATCGGCACCGGCATTTTTACCACCACGGGATTCCTGGCTGCAGACCTGGGCCGCAGTTCACTGGTGCTCGGCGTATGGATTGTGGGCGGGGTTGTGGCTCTGGCAGGTTGTCTGGTTTACGGCGAATTGAGTGTAAATCTTCCTCGCTCGGGGGGAGAATATGTTTACCTGCGCGAAGCCTGGGGACCTGTGTGGGGATTTGTGAGCGGGTGGGTCTCCTTTTTCGCGGGGTTTTCGGCGCCTATTGCCGCCGGTGGTCTGGCATTTGCAGCTTACCTCAGTTATTTCTTTCCTTCACTTTCCCCGTCTTCTTCCGATGCACTCCTGCATTCGGGTATCGGATGGATTCACCTCGGCAACGGGCAACTTTTGGCAGTTGGTGTCATTGTGGTGTTTGGGGCGGTCAATATATTGGGATTAAGGCTGGCGGCCAGCGTACAAAACACGCTCACATTGCTTAAAATCGGAGTACTGAGCGCCTTCCTGGCGCTTGCTTTCATTATGGGCCATGGCAACTGGAACCATTTTGCGCTGCCGGCTGTGCGGGTCTCTACTCATGACCTTGCGCTGCAATTTGCCGTTTCGCTCACGTTCGTCATGTTTGCCTATAGCGGCTGGAACGCCGCAACTTATGTAGCGGAAGAGATTCGGACCCCCGAACGCTCGCTGCCGCTGGCGCTCGTTGGGGGCACGCTTCTGGTCATCGTGTTCTATCTGGCCTGCAATATTGCATTCATCTATGCGCTGCCGCTGGAGAAGCTGAAGGGGGTCTTGCCGGTCGGCTCGGAGGCGGCGCGGGCCCTGTTTGCAGGACGCGGCGGGGCAATATTCAGCGGAATGATGGCTGCGGCGTTGCTTTCGTGCATCAGCGCCATGGTGATTGTGGGCCCCCGGGTCTACTATGCGATGGCCCAGGACGGCTGCTTCTTTCGATCAGCCGCTCGCGTCCACCCGCAGTTCCAGACACCGGTGGTTGCCGTCTTGTTCCAGACGTTGGCTACAGCTGCCATGATCCTCACCGGGACCTTCGAGGCGCTGATTTACTACATCGGATTCATGCTGGTTCTTTTTGCGGCGCTGGCAACGGCCGGGATCTTTCGGCTGCGAAAACGCTCGAACTGGCGAAAGCTTCCTGCGGTTGACCGTTTCTTTCCTCTTGTACCTGGCGTTTTTCTGGTGGCCAGTTGCGGGATGTTGGTTTCGACCGTCCAGCTTCGTCCTACGGAATCATTCCTTGGACTGCTGACGGTCTGCTGCGGAGCCGGCCTGTACTGGTGGACTACCGTTCGAAACAGAAATCGGCGCCGAGTATAAAACTCGCACAGCTGAATTGGGCAGTAATATCTGCAGACCCGACGGATGAAACAATCGCTCCAAAAAATCATTGCAGTGCTTCGAGCGTGGCAGGCGCTTGCGGCTATCTTTGCCGCGTGCAATCTGTTCGTTGCCGGGGCCGCGATTGGGTGGGGACAGAGTCTGCCTGTCCGGTACGTGCTGGACTTGCGAAATCCGGCCTCGCATCTGGTGGGTGTTTCCATGAATGTGCCGCACGCCAGCCAGGGAACGGAATTCCAGATTCCCACATGGAACAACCTCTACCAGATTCGTGACTTTGTTCGCAACGTGCAGGACGTCCTAGCACAGTGTGGAGGCCGTCCGGCCCCGCTGCGGCGCGTGGATAATAACACGTGGGCAACTGTAGAACAATGTCCCGATCTTGAAATCCAATACAAGGTCTACACAAATCAAGAGAGTGTTTTCTCTGCGGTTCTTGATAGACGCCACGCATTTTTGAATTTTGCCCTACTGCTTTTTTACCTGCCGCATGAGCGCCAGCGGTCTGTGCGTGTTAAGTTCCGTCTGCCGGAAGGCTGGAAGCTGGTGACGATGCTGGACGACGGGCCTGCCCCAGGAGAGTACCAGGCGCCGGACTACGACCACCTGGTGGATAGTCCGGCCGAAGCAGGTGATTTTCAGGAATACGGCTATGTCCAGAAGGGCGCGGTGTATCGAATTATTGTTGACGGTTCCAAAAATCTCTATTCTCCAAAGCGACTGGTGGAAGTACTCAAGAAGATTACGGCCACCGAAACAGAACTTATGCAGGACGTTCCTTTCAACCGCTACACCTTCATGCTCTTTTTCCCGGAAAAGGGTGCTGGTGGTATGGAGCACCGCAACGGCACGGCCATCAGCATTGCAGCGGACCAGATGCGATCGGGTCTTGATAACCTCGAAGGCATCGCAGCACACGAATTTTTCCACCTCTGGAATGTCAAGCGCATCCGGCCGCAGGCGCTCGAACCCATCGACTACATCCACGGGAACGACACAAGCGGTCTCTGGTTTTCTGAAGGGGTCACCAGCACTTGCGCGCAGCTTGCGCTGCTTCGCTCGGGGCTGCTCGATCGGAAGCAGTTTTACACTCATCTGGCTGAGGAGATCGCCCATCTCAGGTCACGGCCGGCGAGATATTTCCAGAGTGCTGAGGAATCAGGGCGTGAAACCTGGCTTGAGAAATATGCCGACTATACCCGGCCGGAACGAAGTATCTCTTATTACAACAAGGGAGAACTGCTGGGCTATCTGCTCGACCTTGGAATCCGCCGCGCCAGTGATAACCACTACAGTCTTGACGACTTGATGCGGCGGCTTAACCAGGACTTCGCCAGGCGCGGCCGCTTCTTCAGCGATGGCGATCTCGAAAACATCATAGCTCAGCTCGCGCCGGCCTTCCCGGTCAGGGAATTCTTCAGCAGAAATATTGAAGGAACGGGTGACCTCGATTACGAGAAATACCTTGGGTATGCAGGATTGGCACTGAGGACGAAAACCAAAGAGGTGCCAGATTTGGGCTTTGATTCACTACAAGCCTTCACAGGTCCCATCCAGGTGGAAACAGTGTTTCGTGGCAGCAATGCTGAAATGGCCGGCCTCCAATCAGGTGATGTTCTTCTCAAGATGAACGGTGTTGAATTACCCGTAACACCTGATCGCGAACTGATTTATTTCAAGCCTGGCCAGAGGGTCACCTTCGACGTGCAACGTGGGGCAAAGATTCTTAAGATTGGTTTTCTGCTGGGATTGAAGAAAGCCACGGTTTATGACGTGGCCGAAATGCCAAACGCCACCTCTGCTCAAGTGGCTCTGCGAAGCGGCTGGTTGAAGGGTGAATCGGTTAACGCGCCAACGGCAGGAAACTGATGGTCAGAACTTTGCTCGTTTACGCCGTCGTCATTTTCTTCATCTTCATCCTGGGCCCTCCTTTACTGCTTTGGAGCTTGATTACAGGCAGCACTGACAGGCTTTACTCCGTTGGTGTGTTCGGAGCCAGGACGGCACTTTTCATGGCCGGGGTCAAAATCATGGTCTCGGGCAGGGAAAAGATTCCTCTTGGAAAAGCTGTAATTTATATGCCAAACCATCAGAGCAACAGCGACCCGCCGGCGGTTGCGTCGATACTTCCGCCCGTCCTGATCATGGCAAAAAAAGAATTCTTCCGTATTCCAATCATGGGGACAGGTATGCGCATGCGCGGCTTTATACCCGTGGATCGAACGAATCGGGAGCGCGCCTTTGCTGCGGTCGACCAGGCGGTGGCTTCCTTAAAGGCGGGCCATTCGTTCCTGGTCTTCCCGGAAGGGACACGGAGCCGAACGGGGAAGCTGCAGGTTTTCAAGAAGGGTGTTTTTGTGATGGCGATCGAAGCCGGCATGCCGATTGTTCCGATTTCGGTGTCCGGCGCAACCAAGATCATGCGCCCCGGCGATTTCAGAATCCATCCAGGGCCGGTGCAAATCACAATCCATGATCCTATTCCCACCGCAGGTTACAGCATTGCAGACCGCTCCAAGGTGGCCGAGCAGGTTAGGCGGGCGATCGTATCGGGCCTCTCACCTGAGGAACGGCCCCTGGAGTCGCACGACGATTAATATCAGTGGCAAATTGTAATTCAGGGAAGGCCGGATTGTTCGCCGGGCAGACTTACTCACCCTTCTCTGATGGATTGGGACGCTTGATTTGCCGGCGCACAGCCGAGTGGATCTCCGGAAGGCGCGCATAGGCCGCGGAACATTTCAACCAGCGCGAATTATCCATGGCAGGATATCCCGAAACAATCTTGTTGGAGTCAACGTCGGAAGGAATTCCGGTCTGCGCAGTTGCAATCACATTGTCACCAATCGTCAAGTGGCCGGCCACTCCAACCTGGCCCGCCAGGACCACGTTCTTTCCAACCTTGCAGCTCCCTGCAAGCCCTGATTGTCCGCATAGCAGGGTGTTCCGACCAATGTCGCAGGCGTGCCCCACCTGGACGAGGTTATCGACCTTGACCCCCTGGCGGAGACGTGTTACACCCACCGTGGCGCGATCAATACAGGCGTTCGCCTGCACCTCCACTTCGTCCTCTATGACAACACTCCCGGCCTGGACGATCTTATAGTAGGAACCATCGGCCTGGCGGGCAAAACCGAAACCGTCGCTGCCGATGACAGCCCCGTTTTGCAGGACTACGTCATTGCCGATCTGCACATTTTCACGGACAACCACGTGGGAGTGGGCAAAAAACCGATGGCCGATCTTTGCGCCCTGATAAATCATCCCATGGCCTTTGATCACACAGTCATCGCCTATCTCGACTGCGGCTTCAATCACTACATAAGGGCCGATAGAGGGATTCCGGCCAATCTTAGCGTCCGGGGCAATGACTGCCGTCGGGTGGATACCAGGGACATGCTGAACGGGAGCGTAGAACAATTCCAGCGCCCGCGCAAAGTCCAGGTAGGGATTGTCGGACCGCAATGCCGGGCAGCCGGGAGATGGCTCATCCGGCGACAGGATGATCGCTGCCGCTTTGGTCGTCTGGAGTTTGCGCCGGTACTTGGGATTTGAAAGGAATGTCAATTCCGAAGGCCCGGCTTCTTCCAAGCCGGCGACCCCAGCAATTTCAAGGTCTTCCGACCCTTCCAGCTTACAGCCCAGTTTCTCTGCAATTTCGCCAAGCCTCATGTCATCAAACTCCTTCTAACGAAAAGGGGCGCGCAGTTTTTGCCCCATCCTCCGTTTTGCTCTGTAGCTCATGCCTCAGGTCAAAGGTTATCAAGGGCGGCCCGGCGTGACAATAGTCAGCACGGTCGCCAGTTTCCAACCGCTAATGGCGCGCGTGAATTCCAGCCGACGAAAAGCAGCGTTCACGGAATTATTGAAGCAATTGGGCTTAGACACAGTTGCGGCGGGGAGTTGGTTAGTAAAGCTACACGACTGGAATTCCGATAGGTGAAGGGGAGAGGAGAAACATGACCTTCCGACGGAAGGGTATTCGCGGTGGCACGAGAATCCCGGTGGAACTGCCCGTGCAGATTTGCTGGAAGACACGGGCAGGAAAGGAGCGTGTCGCTCAAGGGAAAACGGAGAGCATGAGCGGGAACGGCCTGTTCATTCTGGCTCCGGTCCGGCTTCGGCACAACACGCCGATCCAGTTCACAGTCTCCCTTCCGACCGAGGTTACGAACACCCCCATGCAGCTCCAGTGCCTGGGACGGGTGGTACGTCAGAATAGTTCAGGGGACTCGGCAGGACTTGGTGTGGTTATTGATGATTACCGATTAGCTGCCGGCAAGCGCTCTGAATGATTCCAGGTAAGGGCCGACCTAGAAAACCCGATGGAAGGATTTTCGATAACCGAGGCCTCCTATCCCTGCCAGTAGGTCCCCGATATTCCGGCGTAGCTTGTTTACCCCGAAACCAAAATGGAACTGAAAAAGCAGCAGAATAACAAAGCCAGAGCAAAAATCCTGATTGCGGACGGGGAAGGTGTCTTCAGGCTGGGCCTCAAGAAGCTTTTTAGCGTTGAGGATGATTTCCGTGTGGTCGCTCAAGCCGAAAATTCCGTTCAGATGGTGGCGATGAACAGGTCTTTCCAGCCTGATCTGATTCTTGTCCAGGAAGAGATAGCTCTTACGGGATTCGATCGTTTTGTTGACCGGCTCCGTTCCGACTCCCCCAATTGCAGGGTGCTGGTAAGTTACTCGCATCTGGCTGATAACCAAAGGGAAAAACTGTTTCACGATGGCGTGTCGGGAGTTGTGGCAAGATCTGCGCAACCGGAATACTTTGTGGAAATCGTACGCAGTGTCCTGGAAGGTCAAGACTTGGAGCCCTCATGGGCAGGCGATGCCGTCTGGCCGGTGAATTCCCCAAACGGCGACCACCCCCGGCCAGTTGATACGCTCACGCCCAGAGAAAAGACTATTATCAGTTGCCTTACACAGGGCTGGCGTAATCGGGACATTGCAGAGCACCTTCGGATTACTGAACAGACTGTTAAAAACCATCTAAGGTCAATTTACGACAAAGTTGGCGTTTCAGACCGGCTGGAACTCGTCCTTTACGCCATCCACCGCCGCCTTGAGTTACCACCTGTAGCCTCTTGTATTTAGAAACGCTTCACCATTCACATGGTTCATTCCGATGCCATGAAATCACGTCGGCGTCTACATATCGCTGGCCCGCAGTTGCCGCCTATGTTGGCACAACTGTTGACAAAGTGAAGATCGAACACCCATTGAAAAAGCAGCTTGGTCTTACGAAACAGCCTGTGCTAAGATTCGATTCGATTCTGGCTCCTCGGGCTCGGTGCGTTTTGGCTCGATGTTGCGGTTCATGCTGCCTACTTTGTTGACTTAACGGCACTTGCTATTGACAAAGGTAAGCATGTCGCAGATGATCAAAGCTGTTGCGGGAAGAGCTTTATCTTGGCTCGATTAGCTGCCCTAGGTGGTTGGCATCCTGGGAAGACGATATCCTGCTTGACATAAAACATATTTATTTTCAAGTGATTAGTCTTAAATTCGTGATAAATAGCATTAGGTATTCCAACTCCGAAACAGGCAGATGAAGGCGTATCAGGCGCAACGAATGCCGGACCCACTTGTCAATATGTCGTCGGAAGTTGCCACCTTTCTGGATTACGCCACTGTTGAGAAGGGGTTGGCTCCCAACAGCATTGCCAGCTATGGGCGCGACCTACGAAAGTTCGCCGCCTACCTCGGCAAATCAAAACTCTCGCTCGATCAGGTCCGACACGAACATATTCGCAAATTTCTTGAGACGCTCTACCGGCAAGGCCTGAGTGCCCGGTCTGCGGCAAGGCAACTGGCCGCGCTCCGCCATTTCTTTCAATTCCTGGTTAAGGATGGGCGGCTTGTGGCTGATCCTGCCCATGAGGTTGAAGCCCCACATCTTTCCCACTCGCTACCCAAGTATTTGAACTTTCAGGAAGTTGAGGGCTTGCTCGCACAGCCTGACTCTGCCACCGCGATGGGCCTTCGTGATCGTGCCATGTTGGAGCTCTTATACGCCACTGGCATGCGGGTTTCGGAGCTGCTCAGTGTGCGCTGGGAGGATTTTGAACCTAACCTGGGCATCGTGCGCTGTGTAGGTAAAGGAAACAAGGAACGGCTGATTCCCGTGGGAAAGTCAGCTTTACGGGCTGTTGAGTCTTATCTTCAGAACGGACGGGGCGCGCTGGCGAAGCGCCCAGGGGTTCCGTACCTGTTTCTGAACCAGCGTGGCGGCCCACTCTCACGTGTTGGTTTCTGGAAGATATTATCAGCATATGGACGGCGTGCCGGAATCCACGTGTCATTGACCCCGCACATGGTACGCCACTCTTTTGCCACGCACCTGCTTGAGCGGGGTGCGGACTTGAGGTCAATTCAGACGATGCTGGGCCACAGCGATATTTCGACGACCCAGATTTACACCCATGTCCTTAAAGAGCGCTTGCGCCAGGTTTATCAAACTCATCATCCGCGGGCCTGAGGAACGCGTATGACAATGGTTCGCGTGTAGGAAGATATGACCGATTACAACTTTCTGATGGAGAGCCGCCTCTCGCCGGCTCAGTTCCAGCTTGTGAATGAGTTGAGCCGGATTGCTTATAGCGAGGGAATCAATCTTTACCTTGTGGGTGGCGCTGTCCGCGACATGACCTTCGGCCAGGCGATCGTCCGCGATCTTGACTTTGCTGCTGAGGGCAATATCCATAAGATTTTGCGGCATTTGCTGCACGGCAAGGGTAAGGAATCCCGCAAGCCTTCGGCCTCGTGGGCGCTGGCCCCGGTTGAAGTTGTGAGTTCCAGAGTTGACGACCGGCGCGGGTCCGCAGAGCTATTGTTCAGCAATGGAGTCCGGGCTGAAATTGCGCAATGCCATGAGGAGATTCCTTCCAAGCCTGGCCGGCCTCCTGACATACGGCCCACCATGATTTTTGAGGACCTGAAATGCCGGGATTTTGCATTTAATGCGATGGCCATCTCCCTCCATCCCAATTCGCGGGGGCTTCTTCTGGACCCCAAGAACGGGGCGGGTGACATTGAGAGGCAGGAAATTCGGGCGCTTCATTCGCGAAGTTTCTGGGACGATCCTGTCCGAATTTACCGGCTGTTTCGGCTGGGGCAGCGCTTTGGATTTAAGCCCGAGGAAAAGACGCAGCGGTGGCTGGACTATGCGATGGAGGAGAAGATATGGGTTGACCTTCCGCCCGCCATACAGGCTGCTGAGATAGAGGCAGTCTTGCACGAGGAGAATCCGGAACGAATATTCAAATTGTATCAGGACCGTGGCATTCTGGTGGGTCTCGACCGAAGTCTTTCACGGATTTCATTTGACCGTTTCCGCAAGATCAACGCGCTGGCCAGGAAATTTCCCGGCGAGGACATGTTCCTGCTGAATTTTGACTGCCTTGTGTCCAGATTGAACTCTCCTCAGCGGCAACGACTCGCGAAGAAAGTGCTTCGCGATCCGAGGCGCGTGAAGCTTGCGCTCAACCTGGAGCGTGATGCGAAGAAAGCAGCCCGCCTCGTTTCCAGCGCCAAGTGCGGCATTCCCAGCCAGGCATACAGGGTCCTATCGCAGCAGCCCAGGCCATTGCTGCTCTACCAGCTGGCATATTATCCCCAGGCCAAGATTCAAAGCCGGGTCAAGAATTTCCTTGTGAAGGTTCCTCAGATTCGGGCGCGCCTCCCTGAGAGCGAACTCCTCGTGCTCGGCGTGAAGCCCGGGCCGAAGTTTGACAAGATCCTGGAACGCGTCTTTTTCGACCTGCTGGACGGGAAGATCAAGAACCATCAGCAACTGGTCCAGGAGCTCCGGTCACTGGCAGGCATCAAGGAGCCCCCAGCCCCACCAGCACAGCCTGCCAAATCCACCCGGGCCGCTAAAATGGCTGCGCCTGAAAAGACTCCTAAGGCCCCCAAGCTGCCTAAACCTGCCAAGGTTGCGAGGTCTGCTCAGCCTGCAAAGCCGGCCAAACCTCTTGAGAAAACTAAACCGGCGAAAGCTGCAGTATCTGCTGGCGTGAAGCGGAAAAGCAGGCCGGCCAGGGTTGCTCGTGCCGTGCCCAGGCAGAAAAAGAAGCGGGGCAGGGCCTGAAACGGGCGGCGTTCTCTTGGAGTGTAGCGAAAGTGTAATGAAGAAGGGCGTCTGCGGATTCCGAATCATCAGCGAGGGTGAAAAGGAAACATGGGTAAATTCATTTTTGGCGTCATTATAGGAATTCTATTGGTACCGGCGGCGTTTTACCTTTATTGCAGGTCCGGGTTTGCGCCGGTAGCAACCTCGGCACCACCAATGCCACTTGAGAGGATTTTCTCCAGGACCGCGTTGCACGCAACCATCAACCGCGATGCACCCAAGACCAAGTCCACGCGAGCGACCGAAGGTGAGCTTCTGGCGGGCATCGACGTGTACCGGCACAACTGCGGCGGCTGCCACGGGCTCACGGGAAGGCCTGCTTCGAACGTCGCGAAGGGGATGTTTCCACGTCCACCGCAACTTTTTGAGACTGGCCACATGGTGACGGACGATCCGGTGGGCCAGAGTTACTGGAAAGTCAAAAACGGCATCCGCCTGACCGGCATGCCTGGCTTTACGGGTTTGCTGACAGATGAACAGATTTGGAACGTTAGCCTGTTGGTAGCGAATGCCGATAAGTTGCCTCCGTCGGCCCAGCAGGCCCTGACGGCGCCACCCCAAATGCCGCCACCCGCTAAAGACCAGGGCAAAGGGGAAACCAAGTCCCCGCAGGGGAACAAGTAGCAGGGTTAATACGGCGGGGCAATCAGGATTTCTTCCGTGCTTTGCGCCCAGCAATTTCACTCGATACGATGGCCTACGTCAATCGTGGGAAGGGCGCGAGAGGCAGCCTTCCCGTCTGGCAAAACAGGTAATCCGTCTATAGTCTATTGCTTGCAAGACTTGTGGTAGGAGAAGGGAGCGGCTGCATGCGCATCCCTGCATGATAAATTGAACTCGCTCGTCACACCTCCGAACTGATTTTTGATAGAATGGCTCGGAATGACTTCCGAAAACTTTGTTCATCTGCATTTACACACGGATTATAGTCTGCTGGACGGAGCGTGCGGAATTGACCGGTTGATGGAGCTTGCCGCCGAGCGCAGGATGCCGGCGGTGGCCGTGACTGACCACGGAAACCTGTTTGGCGCCGTGAAGTTCTACGAGGCGGCTCGCAAGCGGGACATCAAGCCCATCATCGGCTGCGAAGTCTACGTGGCGGGCACAAACCGCTTTGACCGCTCGCCGGACGCCGACCGGCCTTATCATTTTGTACTCCTTTGCGAAAACGAGCGCGGATACCAGAACCTGGTGAGGCTGGTTTCGGCTGCCTACACGGAAGGTTATTACTACAAGCCCCGGATCGATAAAGACCTGCTTTCACGCCACTCGGAAGGGCTGATCGCCCTTTCGGCTTGCCTGCGCGGTGAAGTTGCCGTGGCGCTTTCGGCCGAGCGGTATGACTCAGCTCTCCAGTCTGCCCACGAACTGCAGGACATTTTCGGCAAAGGAAGCTTTTTCCTGGAAATTCAGGACCAGGGAATGCCGCAAGAGCATAAGATCAACCCCCACCTGGTCCGGCTGTCACGCGAGACCGGCATTCCGCTGGTAGCCACCAACGATTGCCACTACCTGACCCGTGACGACGCGCGCGCGCAGGAAGTTCTGGTGGCTATTCAGACAGGGAAGACCCTCAGCGATCCAAACCGGATGAAGTTTCCGACAGACCAGTTTTATTTCAAGACCTGCGAGGAAATGTTGGCGGTGTTCAGTGAAGTTCCTCACGCCGTGGTCAGAACTCTGGAGATTGCCGAACGCTGCAACATCCAACTGGAGCAGAAGGAACACGTCTTCCCACATTTTGAAGTTCCGCCCGGCGAGTCTCTCGATAGTTTTTTTGAAAGGGTCACGCGCGAAGGCTTTGCGAAGCGGATGGAAAGGCTTGAGCGCCTGCACGCCGCGGGAAAGCTAAGGCACCCGCTCGAAGCCTACAATGACCGCCTGGAGCTTGAACTTGAATTGATCAAGCAGATGAACTTCTCGGGCTACTTTCTCATCGTGTGGGATTTCATCCGTTACGCGCGCGAGCAGTGCATTCCCGTTGGTCCGGGGCGCGGATCGGCGGCGGGCAGCCTGGTTTCCTACGCGCTGCACATCACGGACGTTGACCCGTTACAACATGACCTGCTATTTGAGCGTTTTCTCAACCCTGAAAGAATCTCCTTTCCCGATATCGACATCGACTTTTGCATGCGCCGCCGCGGGGAAGTGATCAACTACGTCACTGAAAAGTACGGCCGCGAAAACGTCAGCCAGATCATCACATTCGGGACCATGGGCGCCAAGGCCGTGATTCGCGACGCCGGCCGGGTGATGGATATGCCGTTTGCGGAAGTGGACAAGATCGCCAAGCTGGTGCCCACCGTGCTGAACATCACGCTCGATGAAGCGCAAAAGCAGTCCGCGGAGCTTCGCCAGTTGAAGGCGCAGGACCAGCGCGTCGCAGACCTGTTGGAGGTTGCAGGGCGCCTCGAGGGATTTGCGCGCCACGCTTCCACCCACGCCGCGGGTGTTGTGATCTCGCCTCAGCCTTTGCAGGAAATAGTGCCGCTCTACAAAAGCAGCAAAGACGAAATTACGACGCAGTATGCGATGGATGACCTTGAGAAGATCGGTCTGCTCAAGATGGATTTTCTGGGATTGACCACGCTGACTGTCCTTGATGACTGCCTGAAGCTGATTGAAGCTACACGAGGCGAAAAGCTCGATCTGGATTCGCTGGCAAAGGACGACGCTGAAACCTACGAACTGCTGAGTAAAGGGCTCACGGCGGGCATCTTCCAGTTTGAGAGCCGCGGCATGACGGATATCCTCCGGCGCGTCAAGCCCAGCAGATTGGCCGACTTAACGGCATTGAACGCCCTCTACCGCCCGGGGCCAATTCAGGGCGGTATGATTGACGACTTTATCGCCCGCAAGACTGGCAAGAAGCGCGTCACCTACGACCTGCCGCAACTCAAAGAAATTCTCGACGAAACCTACGGCGTAATTGTTTACCAGGAACAGGTGATGCAAATTGCCGCGGCCGTCGCCGGCTTCAGCCTGGGAGAAGCCGATGTGCTGCGGCGCGCCATGGGCAAGAAGAAGCACGAAGTAATGGTTGCCATGCAGGAGAAGTTTCTGGCGGGCGCAAAAGAGAAGGGCGTGCCGGCCGCCAAGGCGGAAAAGCTGTTTGACCTGATGGCGCAGTTTGCCGGGTACGGATTCAATAAGTCACATTCGGCCGCCTACGCGCTGGTTGCCTACCACACCGCTTATCTGAAAACACACTACTCGGTGGAATTCATGGCCGCATTGCTGACCTCCGAAATCGGCAATCCGGACAAGTTGACCCATTACCTGAACGAATGCCGCGACATGGGCATTGATATTCTCCCGCCGGACATCAACTCCAGCGAGAGGACCTTTACCCCCTCGAACGGCCAGATCCGCTTTGGCCTTACGGCCATCAAGAACGTGGGTGACGCCGCCATCGTCTCTGTGGTAGAAGCGCGCAACAAGCTGGGACGGTTTGACAACCTGTTCCAGTTTTGCGAACACGTTGACCTGCGCCTGTTGAACAAGCGGGTGATCGAGAGCCTGATCAAAGCGGGCGCCACGGACTCCATGGGCGCCCGCCGGTCGCAACTTCTGGCCGTGCTGGATCGCGCCATGGAGTGGGGTCAACGCCGCCAGCGCATTGTAGAAAGCGGGCAGCACGGACTTTTCGCCGGTGGTGACGATTCCACCACCGCGGCCCCGGTCGAACTGCCCGACATTCCGGAACTTTCAGAAACAGAGCGCCTGACAGGAGAAAAGGAACTGGTGGGTTTTTATGTGACGGGCCACCCGCTGGAGAAATATCTGTCGCAACTGCGGGAACTGACCCAATCGAACTCTTCTGTGATAGATGAAATGGAGAATGACGCCCCCGTAACTCTGGGCGGCATTCTGACCAACTTGCGCATCCGTCCCAGCAAGAAGGGAAAGCTTTGGGGCGCCGCAACCCTGGAGGACCTGCGGGGCGCGGTGGACCTGCTGATCTTTCCCCAGACGCTTGAGCAACTTCAACCCCTCCTGAAACCGGATACGGCATTACTGATCAAGGGCAAGGTGAGGCATGATGAAAACTCGCGGGCCAAAGTGGTGGTGAGCGAGGCGAAGCCCCTCGACTCGGCTGTGAACGGCAACAAGCCAGCGCTGCATATTCGAATCAATCCCGCGGATGTTTCCGACCGCATGCTGGAAGAGATGGAAACCCTGCTGCGCGCCCATCCCGGCCACAATCCCGTGCTCTTCGAAGTGGAAAGGCCGGGCGATTTCCGGGTATTGATGAAGCCGCAGGACCCCAGGGTGGTGGATGCAACCGACGATCTGCTGTCCGGCTTGCGCGGACTGTTGGGTGAACATTCTGTTACCGTGGAAAAGCGCAACGGGGCCGCTGACAGAATGTAAAATGGAGCCAGAATTCTTAACGGCAGTTTGAGTACAAGATCATCTCACATGACAAAGCCAAGTAGACAGAAAGCCATTGTGCAGGACCTGGAAAAACAGATTGCCGAGCTGAAGCTGCAAGCGGGTTCTGTGGCCCGTGAAGAAATCAGCCGCCTCGAGGAACAGCTGGACTCGCTGCAGGGCAAGGCCGAAGCAGGGAACAAGGACGCCTGGACGCGCGTTTTGCTGGCGCGCCATCCGCAGCGGCCTTACACCCTGGACTACATTCGGATGCTCTTCACGGAGTTTACCGAGCTTCACGGCGACCGGCGCTTCGGCGATGATGCAGCCATTGTGGGTGGTTTTGCCCGGTTCAATGGCCAGCCCGTGATGGTGGTGGGTCACCAGAAGGGCCGCGATACCAAGCAAAAGCTGCATCGCAACTTCGGCATGACCAACCCGGAAGGTTACCGCAAGGCCTTCCGTCTGATGCAGATCGCTGCCAAGTTCAACCTCCCCATCATCACTTTTGTGGATACGCCAGGCGCCTATCCCGGCATCGGTGCCGAAGAGCGCGGCCAGGCCGAAGCCATTGCATTCAACCTCAAGGAAATCACCAAGCTGGCTGTTCCCATTGTGCCGGTGATTCATGGCGAAGGCGGCAGCGGGGGCGCGCTGGCCATCGCTGTAGGGGACCGCGTTCTGATGCTTGAAAATGCCGTCTACTCGGTAATTGCTCCCGAAAGCTGCTCTTCAATCCTGTGGCGGGATTGGGAGCATAAGGAGGAGGCTGCTCGGATCTTGAAATTGACGGCGGACGACCTTCTTCGCTTAAAGATCATTGACGAGATCGTTCCCGAGCCTCCGGAGGGCGCACATGCGGATCCGCAGGCTTCCGCTGCAGCGATAAGAACGTCCTTGGAGCAAAGTCTCGCCGAACTGGGGGCCCTCTCAGCAGATGCGTTGCATCACAGGCGCAATGAGCGATTGCGCGCACTCGCCACCTTTGTCAACGAAGGCTGATTGCCATCCCCTTGTATCTTTGTGCCTTCCCGATCATCCATTCAAGGGTATGGTCAGCATCGTTATCCCAACTTACAACGAGGCCACCTTTATTATCGCCGTCCTGGATCGCCTGAAGCACGTACGCGGCGATTTTGAAGTACTGGTCGCCGACGGCAGCAGCACCGACCAGACACGGGAAATCGTGCGCGAAATTGCTACGGCCTACCCCCGCCCGTTACGCATGGTCGAGAGCGTTCGCAACCGCGCCCTCCAATTGAATGGGGCCGCCCACCAGGCACATGGCGATGTGTTCCTGTTTCTCCACGCAGACATGCTCGTTCCACAGGAGACTGTTGAGGCCATCGAGCAGAGCCTGTGCGACCGGGAAGCGGTTGGGGGAAATTTTCAGATTGTCTTTGCAGGCGATACCGCCGTGGAAAGGTTCTTTACCTGGTGTTACCGCGTGCGGCGGCCATTCGGAATCTACTACGGAGACTCGGGGGTTTTTGTGCGTCGCGAAGTTTTCGAGCGGCTCGGCGGCTTCAAACCCATTCCAGTCATGGACGACTATGAATTCGTGCGCCGGCTGGAACGCACCGGCCGCACTGTCTGCCTGAACCCACCCATGCTGGTTTCTGACCGCCGCTGGCGCGTCCAGGGACTTTTCCGCACCCTCTTCAGTTGGGTTTGGATTCAAACCCTCTACTCGCTGGGTGTTCCCGCCTCGCACCTGGCCCGCTGGTACCGCCCCGTGCGAAATGGTCAAAAGTCTCAGCACACCCACGGGACCTTTTGTCAGGGTGACAATATTTCGGGTCATCTTGACCCCACCGATTACTCTCAAGTAGATTGATGCGGTAACGATGGGCGCCAATCAAACCGAAAGCCTTCATCCACGCGCCGGCATGCATGCCGAAATCCACAGAAATCCTGGCGGCGTCTTCAGGTTTTCATTCATGGCTGCGGCGTTCGTGTTTTTGTACCTGAACCTTTTTTATCTCCCGGATATTCCCATCTATCTTTTCGTTGACCAGATGACTCAGCTTTACGACGCCCGGCGGATGCTGGACGGACTCGTGATCTATAAGGACTTTTTTCAGGTGACGCCACCCGGCACGCAAGTGATCTATCTGCTTCTGTTTAAAATCTTCGGAGTCCGGACATGGATTCCCAGCGTAATGCTGATTGTGCTGGGTCTTAGCATCATGTGGCTGATGGTGGTAATAGGCAGGAAGGTTGTTCCCGGAAAATTGCCCTTTCTTGCCGCTGCGCTGTTCCTGATTGTTCCTTTCCGCAGCCAGTTTGACGCCACGCACCACTGGTACAGCACGGTGGCGGTCATGGCGGGTCTCGCCGTGCTGATGGAGGCCCGGACGCCATGGCGCCTGGCGGGCGCTGGAGCACTCTTCGGCCTTTCGAGCTGCTTTACGCAGATGCGCGGCGCTCCTGCTGCGCTGGGAGTGGCCGTGTTTCTGGTCTGGGAAGCCCACAGGAACCGGCAACCTTTCCGCCAGTTGTTGATATCGCAAATGGAGTTATGGGGGGCTTTTGCCGCCGTGCTGGTAGGCTTCAACGCCTATTTCGCGTGGCAGGCCGGCCTCCACAATTTCTTGTACAACACGGTGCTCTTTGGCCTGCGTTACTATCCCTCAGAGGCGTGGAACACCTACCGGGTCTACATGATCGATGTGCCTCGCTTTCATCCATGGTACCGGCTGCCGGCCCTGGCCATTTTTATTTCAATCCATCTGTTGATCCCGCTTATTTACATCCTGTTCTTCGCGCGCTACTGGACCACCGCAAGGCAAAATCTCACCGCTCCATGGGACCGCCTGATGCTGCTAAGTATTACAGGTTTGTTTCTGTTTCTCGGTATGGCGTCCGCGCCTTCATGGTTGCGCATCTGCGCAGTTTCTCCACCAGGCGTGATTCTGTTTGTATGGTTCTGGCAGTCGCCGGGAAGGTTTCACCATCTTCGCATTCAGGGCATCTGGATTCTCGTTCTGTTGCTTGCTCTGGGCGAATGCGCGGAACGGGAAATCCGTTGGCACCAGGACATCAAACTGCCCATTGGCCGCCTCGCCATGTTGAACCCCGCACTACTCGAATCTCTACAATATTTCCAGCAGCGAACCAACCCGGGCGATTATTTCTTCGGCGACGAGATGTTCAAATACCTGCTGGACCTTCGCGACCCGGCCGTCGTGTCGTACGTCACCGGTACGGCATATACGCGGCAATCGCAGGTGGAGAGTGTCATCCATGGGCTTGAAACTCATCGCGTGAAATACGCCCTGTGGGCCACGGATCTCGACCTGCCACCATCGCGTTTTGGCGGCAAGAATAATCTGGCCCCACTGCGCGACTATCTGCATCGCCACTATCACTTTGTCAAGGCATTTGGAGATGGCGCGACGGTCTGGGAAAGGAATACAGGACCGTCGGAGGCTGAACATCCGTCTGAGCCCGTGAACAATTAGCCCACGGGCAGGTAAAGCCGGATGTATCGAGCGAGTTGATGGTTTATTCCAACTCGTCCACCACGGCGGTGGTGAATTCCTCAGTCGTCGCTTTGCCGCCGACGTCGTGCGTCAGGTGTTTGCCCTCGCGATAGACCTTGTGGATGGCCCGCTCGGCGCGGTCGGCCACTTCCTTCTGATCGATGTATCGCAGCATCAGGATAGCGGAGAGCATCATGGCCGTGGGGTTGGCAAGGTGCTTGCCTGCAATGTCAGGAGCGCTGCCGTGAACGGCTTCAAACAGCGAGCATTCGGCACCGATATTAGCACCTGGAACCAGGCCCAATCCGCCCACGAGCCCCGCGCACAAGTCTGAAACGATATCGCCATAAAGGTTTTCAAGCAGAAGGACGTCAAACCTTTCCGGGCGCATCACAAGCTGCATGCAGCAGTTGTCGATGATGTAATCATTGAGTTCAATTTCAGGATACTCCTTAGCCACTTCGCGGATCGAATGAAGGAAAAGGCCGTCAGAAAGCTTCATGATATTGGCCTTGTGGATGGCGGTCACTTTCTTCCGGCCCATTCGCCGTGCGTAATCAAAGGCAAAGTGGGCGATGCGTTTGGACGCGTACTCAGTGATGACTTTCAGGCTTTCAACCACGCCGGGCGCTACTTCATGCTCCAGGCCGGAGTATAGGTCCTCGGTATTCTCGCGCACAATCACCAGATCCACTTCCTCAAACGGCGTCTTCAAGCCGGGAAGGTGCGTCACCGGCCGCAGATTGGCATAAAGGTCGAGCGCCTTTCGCAGGGCTACGTTGATGCTGCGGTGGCCGGCTCCGACGGGTGTGGTGAGAGGTCCTTTCAGCGCCACATGTGTCTTCCGAATGGATTCCACTATGGGATTCATTTCGGTTTCGCCCCGGCGGCGCCCGACAACAGCCGTGGCGGACATTTCGACCCAGTCGATTTTTGCGCCTGCGGCTTCAAGCAATCGCAAGGTGGCCTTGGAGACTTCAGGCCCAATACCGTCGCCTGGAATCAGCGTCACTTTTACGTTCATGGTTTTTCCTTCGGGGACATTCGTTTTGATTCCGGGATTACAGCTCTACTGTCCGCCCTGGTTCGACGCCGGGGCGTTCAGCAGTTGCGCCAGGTCGCTGATGGAAGCGGAAGCCTCCAGGTTCAGTTTGGAACCGTTGACCTGGACGTTCAGGTTCTGAAGGATCTGCGAGAGGGCCGGAGACACGTTTTGGGCGACGGCAGGCTGCGCGCTGCGCAGCAGGTTGAGAAGCTGGCTGAATCCGTTGGCCGCTTCGGGATTCTGGCAAATGATGGCGAGATGGGCCATGACCTGGCTGCCCCAGTCCACCCGGTAAAGCACTGCCCGGACCGAGCCGAAAAGAGCGCTGGGATCCACCTGGACTTTCTTGCCCTGCGTCAGCCAGGGGATGGCCTGGTTGGCAGCGGCCTGTCCCGTTGAAATTCCCCATTGCGGGGCCACGCCGTCCAGATCGCCCTCCCAACGGCGGAAATCCGTATTGGAACTCAGGGGGGGACGGCTGGCGTTGCGGACGTCAATCAAGGCCTTGAGGTCGCCAAGCCGGCCGAATTCAGCTTTCGAGCTGTCAATGAACGTAAAGAACATGTCGGTCCGGGCAGTGCCGGCCCCAAAAGCGTAAAGTTCGTAGCCCGCATACCTCTGGATCATCATCTTATTGTTGACAAAAAACTCGTGGATCTGGTTGGGGTCAAACGTGCCTTCGGCCAGCCCGAAGAAGCGCGTGGAATCCTGAACATCTCCCCGCCAGCCCAGGACCAGTTCGTTGACCTGGCTATCGGGATCAACACCGGCGCTCTGGAGCAAGGTTTCGAGATTCCGAAGCTGCGGGCTCATCAGGTGCGCCTGGATCAACGGATACTGCGGCACGCTCCGAAGCGTCGCCAGGTTCGTGTAAGCCATCTGTTGAGTATCGGCAGGGAAACTGGCCAGGGCGTCCTGGCCGGCGTATTGCGCGTAAAGCGGGGCAGACCAAAATGCACACGCAACCAGAAACAGGGCGCCAGCCCCGACCCTCAATAACCCTTCCTGTAAGCGTCTCAACCTGTACCCCCGGAATTAGAAAGGATTCGAAAAACGACTGACGGCCTCTGGGAGCTTACATTTGGCCGTCATCAAGCGGTGCGCCCCGTCCGTTCTGCTCTGCAGCAGACCCCGCCGCTTGCGAAATTCTATTATCGCTGGTATCCGAAAATCAGTCCAGCTTGACGCAAACTGGCCCACCGCAAGCGCGGTGGTAAACTTGATTTTTACCGCTTCCTTTGCTAACTTAACCAAGAGTGAGTTGTTGCTCAGAGATTACACATTCGACGAGCCGAAGGAGTAAAGAATGGCTATTGAACTGACGCCGCATGCGGTCGACAAGGTGAAGGAGATTCTGGCGCAGCAGACACCGGCGCCTGCGGGGCTCCGCGTCTCCGTTGTGGGCGGAGGCTGTTCCGGATTTTCCTACCAGATGAACTTCGAAACCCAGACCAATGCAATCGACAAGATTTATGAGTTTGACGGGTTGAAAGTTTTTGTCGATCAGGCATCGCTGATGTACCTGAACGGGACCAAGATCGACTTTGTTGAAAGTCTCGAGGGTTCTGGCTTCAAGTTCGAGAATCCCAACGTCAAGACGACTTGCGGCTGCGGAAGCTCCTTCAGCACATAGCCGGCACTTTCAGCGGACGTCTGCCCGCTCGGCCTGAGCGGCAGGCGTCTTCGCTCTCATGTCTTCCTTTCCCAATTCAGGAACCGTTTATCCTATAGGAGAAGGTGTCAGGTGTGCGCCCACGGAGCCCAGCTCCCTCCTGGTGCGTTTTTCCCGTTTTTTGCCTCACAGCGGTCTTGGCCTGGACCTTGCGTGCGGCTACGGACGCAATACACTGTACCTGGCCCGGCAAGGCCTGGAGGCAATCGGTATTGACCGTTCACTGGATGCTTTGGTGGCGGGCAGGGAAGACGCCGCCAGGGAGAACCTGAAAGTCTCTTTCGTCCAGGCTGACCTTACCCGGTTTGCTTTCCCCACAAATGCCTTTTCCGTAGTAGTCTGCTTCAAATATCGTGACCGAAATTGGTACCCCTCGATTCGCGCGGCGCTCCGTCCGGGCGGATTGCTGGTTTATGAAACCTACACTTTTGAGCACCTTGGATTTGGCCTCAAGCCACTCGACCCGGCCCACCTGCTGGGACGGAATGAACTGCTGCAGGCATTTGGGGACTGGGAGATCCTCTATTACCGCGAGGTTTGGAGAGGACGCGGGACTGCGTCCCTCGTGGCCCGTAAACCCGGGCCGCACGCGGAATGCTGATTCTATCCGTCAGCTTCAGTATAATTGGGGTTTTATCTCGGAAAGAGGGGTTGCTGTTTTCGCATACGAACTATGAAGATCGCTTTGGCTCAGATCAATACCACGGTTGGAGATTTTGAGGGAAACGTCGCGAAGATCCTCCACTATGCCAGGATGGCCGTTGACCGCAAGGCCGACCTGGTGGTTTTTCCTGAAATGGCTGTTTGCGGCTACCCGCCGCGCGACATGGTCGAAAGACACGACTTCATTGAGCGGTCTGAGGCGGAGCTCTCACGCCTGAGCCACCTCTTGCCTGATATTCCCGCCCTCATTGGCTACGTTCGCGCTTCGCGAGTCCAGATGGGCAAGGCAGTCTCGAATGTCGCGGCACTCGTTTACCGGGGAAAAATCCTGCTGGACTACGTCAAAATTCTTCTTCCGTTTTATGACGTGTTCGACGAATCCCGCTACTTCGAACCGGGAAATGCGGTGGGCATTTATGATCTCGAGGGTGTGCGGATCGGAGTAACGATTTGCGAGGACATCTGGAATGACAAAAATTTCTGGAGCAAGCGCCTTTATGCGCGCGACCCGGTGGAGGAGATATCGCGCGCCGGCGCCAAGTTGCTGCTGAATATCGCCTCGTCTCCCTACAGCATCGAGAAGATCCAGTTGCGCCACGATATGCTCCGCACGATTGCAGCCGAGCACCGGATTCCGGTGGCTTATGTCAACCACGTGGGCGGCAACGACCAGCTTATCCTGGACGGGTCAAGCCTGGCCTTCGGCGCCGGCGGCACCCTGATCGCCCGGGCGAAATCTTTTGAAGAAGACCTGCTTGTTTTCGACCCCGCCGGGACCCAGGCTGACATTCACGATGCTCCGGCATCGGAGATTGAGGCGGTCTACAAAGCGCTGCTGCTGGGAACCCGCGACTACATGCGGAAGTGCGGCTTCAAGAAGGCTATTCTCGGCCTCAGCGGCGGAATCGACTCAGCCGTCGTTGTTACGCTCGCGGCTGACGCCCTCGGTCCGGAAAATGTTCACGCTATCGCCATGCCCGGGCCGTATTCCTCACCCGGCAGCGTGACCG
>OBIZ01000004.1_pt1 | contig 52838 bp, 74 predicted proteins | sample 1519801 | NCBI WGS metagenome assembly OBIZ01 (sample SAMN01911456, study PRJEB22533) | soil metagenome | biome: Soil | place: Malaysia | collected 2012-04-30 | depth DG_metagenome m | reverse complement strand
GAAGCGGGACATTCTGCGCATGGTCAATGAATGCGCCGAGCAGCCGGTGGAGGTCATGTTCGAAGTGCATTCGCAGCCGGTGAACAATCGCCCGCTGCCATTGAACGACTTGATTCAGAAAGGGAATGCAGCATGAGTGACAAATCGGAAATGTATGAGGCTCTGAAACGCGCGTTAGAGAACTATAAACTCGAATTTCCGCGCGGAACATTTGTTATATCTGCTCAAGATTGGGCTAACAGCAAACAAGCCCAAATGCCCAAATTTGAGACGGGGGAGATGCATCAATTTACAACTGCATCAGCGGATAATCCGGTTGTTGTGTCCAATTTAGTTAAACCCGGATATGGCTATTTCATTGAAAAAGCTGAGCCGGATTATGAGCCTATAAGTCGGGCAATAGGCGAACGCTTGAATGAGCTATTTTGGCATCAAGCGTTCACAGGTCGCTTTACTGCCACTGATTGGGCTTACGAGCGGTGGGAACGGCGTCCCGGAGAAACCTTGATTATCTGGGGAATCCGACTCGACCGACTTGGGGCACTGGATGACCCACAGAAGCGTTGGGTTTATCAGAAGGCTGTTTTTGCTGCGCTGCTCAGCCCTATTCGGTGGATCATGCAGCGAATTCGGAAAGTGCACACCGCGTGAATAATGCAACAGGTTATGCAAATAGCGACCCGTTCGACGGGTTGGGGGATTTTGAGATTTCGGACGCGGCTTGGCGAAAAGCTGATCGATTCCTCGCTGAATGGGATGCATCAGAGGCAGCGCCCGAAATGGATGACGATTGGCTCAATGACTTGCGCGCCGGTTGGGATAAACGTTTAGGCGATCTATATGGCTTTGATATCCGCGAGGAGACGCCAACATTATGGTGACACTTCCCACGAACGGCGCATTGATGACAGCGGCGCAATTCGACGAGCTGTATCAGCACATCGAATCGCAGGGTACGCCGCTGGAAAAGGCGATGTATTTGCAAATGAGCTATATGGTGCACGGCGCGACGGCGCACCGGCTGCGGCTGGAAGACGAACGCACCAAACGGATGACGGCTGAAGCGCGGGCACAGGCGTTGGAATTGCAGCTTTTTAAGGCCCGGACGGTGCTGAATAAGCCGGTCGGGAAAATGAAGCTGAAGGATTTACGGTCGCTGGTGGATAGTGCGCTGGCAGAGCTGGCACTTGAAAATAGTCAGTGAAAATCAGGCTTTCCGTCGGCTATTTTGTGAGGGGTAAATGAAGTCACAAACACATTACATCTACATTCTAACTGACCCAACAGATAAAACTGTCTATTACGTGGGCAAGACCGTATATATCCCCAACCGCAAAAGCGTGCACCTAAACGGTCACAATTTAGGCGAGGTAGGGCGTAAAACAGCGGGGTTGTTGGCACAGGGAGTGAAGCCGGTTTTCAAGGTCGTTGACCAGATTGAAACCTATCATCTCGAATTGGCGCTTCGCTACGAGGCTTGCTGGCGCGCTAGGTTCACTATGCGCGGTAATAAATTAACCAACGGCTGGCATACTGGAATATTGAATCGCGATCCTGAAAGGCCGCTTGAGGAAATGGGGATCATTAAACAATTCGCGTTCTGCGATGATCTCAACGAATACCATGAATTTATGAAACAGCGCGCCCAAGCAGAAATGGAATTTGATTTCTAACGAAACGGGCGGGGAATAGACCGCCGCCCGAACGTGTCGCTTTCGACACACACACAAATTTTCAAGAAGGAGTATAGCATACATGGAACGGAAGTTCAAAATCGTAGCGGTGACGAACCGCAAAGGCGGCGTGGGAAAGTCTACCATGTCTACGCATATTGCAGCCGGGTTAGCCGCGCTCGGCCTGAAGGTCGGGCTGATCGATACAGACTCGCAAGGTCACGCCGGGCTAATGCTCGGTATGCCGGATGAGAATGGACTCTACAATACGCTCATCAAAAAACATTCACTGGAAGATACGGTGCGCTTGGTTGACCCGGAGCGCTATTCCCTGCCGGACAATCCGGCGCAGGGCAGCCTGTACCTCCTGCCCAGCAGCGACTTGACCTATAAAGTGCCCTTCGAACTGGCGCAGGATGAAACGTTCCTGTTTCTGGAAACGTTGGAATCGATGGGCGAATGGCTGGGGCTGGATGTCGTATTGATCGACACAAACCCCACCTTGAGCCTGTTTGATGGCGCGGTCTATTTGGCAGCCGATGCCTATATTTATGTAACCGAATGCGAACGCCTGAGCATCGATGGCGTGCAGAGCGCGATTCAGCAGATGGTGAAGTTCGGCAAGCAGCGCGAAAAGTATCTCGGTCGCCGGAGTGAGATTCTGGGCGTCATCCCCAACAAGTTCCGCGCCAATACCCATGTTCACCGGATGAACATTGCGGCGGTGGCTGAAGCCCTGCCGGGGAAAGTCTGGTCGCCGGTGACGCTGCGAACGGCATGGGTCGAATCTGCCAACCTGCAAGAAATGATTTACAAGTACGCGCCCAGCGGGCAAGAAGCGCGCGATGCATGGTCGATTGTGCGCAAGACAGGGGAGGCGCTCGGATGGGCTATCGCGGCAAGCAACGGCTAGACGCCAAACCTCTCAGCCTGATGGGGCTAACCGACAGCCTCATTGAAGAAACCGGCGAGCCGGAAATCGTTGAAAAAGAGGTGATTGTCTATCAACCCGATCCCAATGCATTGATCCCATTAGGCGACGGCAACTTTGCCTATAAGCGCTTTGAAATGTCCCCGACGGTCATGCTGTTGCCGGAAGATGCCAGCGGCGAAGAATGGGAAGAAGTCGGCGACCTGCTGAAATCGCTGGATAATGCCGTTAGTTGGTGGGTCGGCGATTGGGCGTTGTTCGCCATGCATCATTGGAACTGGACAGCCGCGCGGGTGGCTGAAGCATTCGATTATGCACCATCTACAATTGAGGTCTATGCTTCTGTTTGCGGTTCAATTTCCGGCTTTATTCGAAATAAAGCCGTATTTTTCAGCCATTCCGTATGGATTGCTAAGCTGCAAGAACCTATGCAAAAAGCATGGCTGGATTACGCCGCGTTCTTCATCCACAAGCAAAAACTGAAGGTTGCAGAATTCAAGCAGGATATTCAAGCAGTCGGGCAATATACCGATGACGAAAAGCTGGACTGGATGCAGTATGCTATCCAAAACGGGATGCGTTTATCCCAAATCAAAGACTTGAAGCCCCCTTCCCTATCGCCGCCGGAAAGCCTGCCCCAGCGCGTCATCAAGGGGAAAAAGACTGCGCGGCGTGAATGGAAGGCTTTGGAAGGCTTTGTGGATGGGAAAATCACGCTGAACGGGCCGCAAGTGCAAGAAAAGGGTAGGGCGCTGATTGAATGGATACAAGCGCTGATGGAGGCGAGTGAATAGATGGGGAAATTTGCGAAGAATACGACGGTCACGCCTGATAAAACCCTCAATGAAATTCGAGCCACACTGAAACGCTACGATGCATCTCGGTTGGCGTTTATCGAAGAAGAAACCTCTATAGGCATTGCCTTTGAGATGCAAGCGCGCCGCGTGCGGTTTATTGTGCCGCTGCCGACCAGAGATGAGGCATTGGTCAAAGTAAATCAGTCCAATGTCAAGCGCTACAGTCAGAGTGCTCACGAACAATTGATGCGATCTCGCTGGCGGGGGTTACTGCTGGTGATTAAGGCTAAATTGGAAAGTGTGGAGGTTGGTATCGAGACATTTGACGAGGCTTTCATGGCCCAGCTTGTTCTGCCAAGTGGCAAAACGATGAGTGAATGGGCCGCGCCACAAATTCAGGCAGCTTATGAGACCGGCACGATGCCGCCGCTGCTGGTGAGTGGTGGTTGATGCGCTATACATTTCTTGGCGACCGGCTGATGGCTCCGCCACTGCGCGGAATGCAGTGTGACCCGGTGCGGCGCGCGGATGGGAAATGCATCGTCAGCCAGAAGATGGCGACGGCGCTGGTGATGGATGAGCAAGGAGCACGCTATGTCGTGCCCCGACGACGACTGAGGGTGAATCGATGAGCGCCAAAGAATATGCTCAATATGTCTTTGATCTGATGCAAAAGACGGGGTATCCGTATATGTCGCCGGAATTGGGTGACGAGATACCCGATTGCCCATCCCAAATTCAAGTCTGGGATGCGGAAATGAGCATGATTCGCGTCATTTCATTCGCGGACGATGCGGCGGGTGTTGAAGAAGCGCTGCGTTACAGCTGGGACACGATCAACACGGTAGAACACGCCGAATGGTATTGGCCGGAAGCATGGTGGTGGGCGGATGAGTATCACCATGAAAAAATCGAGGGGTGGGACGAAGAAGCCCCAACCAGTGAGTAAATGCAAGTGATTATGCAAATAACGGAGGATTGAATGGCAGGATTTGAGACATTCGCAATCGTAGAATTGATGGGGCATCAGACCATCGCCGGAAAAGTGACCGAGGAGACGCTTTTCGGTGTGGCAATGATGCGAGTCGATGTACCGAAAACCCAAATGGTGGACGGCTTCACGAAATATTACAGCGCAGGGTCGATTTACTGCGTGACGCCAACTGATGAGGCTACCGCACAAGCTGCTGCTGAGCGGTTTGAACAGCGTCCGGTGCAATCATGGATTTTGCCCGCCAGTCCAGCATTGGCGGCGAAAATAGCATCGGGCTTTGATCCTGACGGCGATATTTGGGATGATGACGAGCACGATGAGCGCTTTGATGATGTCGAAGACTTTGACGACGATGATCCGCCGGATGATGATCCCAATGAAGCGATAGTGCCCGATGCACTGACCACTGTTCATATGCAGGATGATTATCACACTGACGACAAACGTCCGGGAGACACCAGCGGCCTCAGTGATAAGGAACGGGCGATCCGGCGGGCGAAAGAACTGCTGGAGCGCAAGTTCATCGTGTTCGATACTGAAACGACCGGGTTTGACGAGGATGACGAAATCATTCAAATTGCCATTGTGGATGAAACCGGCGCGACGGTGCTGAAGAGCCTTATCAAGCCGACCAAGCCCATCACCAACAGCCAGTATCACGGCATCACCGACGAGATGGTGAAAGATGCACCGACCTTCCCAGAGATTTATCCCAAATTGGTTGAGTTAATGAACGGCAATCTCTGGTTGGCCTATAACGCAGAATATGATGTGCGGATGCTGCTGCAAAGCTGCCAGCTTCACAAACTCGATGCGTTGGGGGCAAGCCGGACAGAATGCGCGATGCTGCTCTATGTCGATTTTTATGGCGAGTGGGATGAGTATCACGGCAATAATCGCTGGCACAAATTGGACGTGGCAATCAAGCGGTTGGGGATTGAGCGTGTTGGAAATGCTCATGATGCCGAGTCGGATGCCAAAGCGACACTGGAAGTACTGAAGGCGATGGCGGCGACAGAATCCGAGAAAAAGCCCATTAACGAACTTCCATTTTAGGAGACGGGATGAGCAATTCTGAACAGCGGTGGCACGCAAACACGGGCTTCAATATCGCCCTTGGGATGATGGCACTGCTGGGCGATGCGGTCGAACGCATTGAAATCGCAGGCAGTCTGCGGCGCAATAAGCCCGACGTGGGGGATGTTGAATTGGTGATGACCCCCAAATTCGCCCAGCAGCAGAGCCTATTCGGTGATACGGGTGAACGGATTGACCTACTGGCACAGCGCTGTGATGAGCTGCTGCGGCTGGCTGTGGTCGAGAAGCGCCTCAATAAGAACGGCGCGCCGATTGCATGGGGGAGCCGCTATCGCGCCCTTCTGTATCGCGGCATCCCGGTGGATTTGTTCATCATCCAGCCGGATCGCCAATGGGGGCCAACGATGCTCATTCGCACCGGGCCGGGCGATTCAAACGGGGTGCTGGTGACTGCGGAAGGCGTCACTAATCACGAAGGCCATGCGGGCATTATGCCACGCGATTTGGTGCTGAATGATGGCACGCTGTGGCGGGGCGGGCAGGCTTTGAATACGCCGGAGGAAATCGATGTGTTCAGGGTGCTGGGGCTGCCCTATATCCCGCCGCACGAACGCACCATTGCCACTTATCAATTCTGGGCACAACTGCGCCCGAAGCATCCCGAAATCGCCGGACGGCACGTGAAGCAGTATGCCTATCATGAAATCAAATGGCGGGTGGGGGATGCCCAGATCGCCGCCCATCAGGAGGAGCCGGGGTTACTATCCCCATGCAGCGAAGCGGCGGTGCAGGAAGCTTTGGGCACTGAGGAAGCCGCTGATGATCTAATGGAATTCACGGGCGCGGCTTATGAATGGCCCTATAACTACCTGAACATCGCATCCGGGCTGCGGCTGCATCCGAGCGATTTTGTTGGACGCCATACCGCCGTGATGGGTATGACGGGCATGGGAAAAAGCAATCTTGTCGCGGTGCTCTGCGAAGAATTAGCCTCCCATATTCCAATGACCGTGATTGATTTGGACAGCGAATATTGGAGCCTGCGGGAGGCTCATCCTTTCTGGGTGGTCGGGCGTGGCGAGCATGTTGACCAAATGATCGGCACTGCGGATGCTGAGGGGATTGCCGAAACGGTTATGAATGAGAGCCGGAGTGTTATCCTCGACCTCTACGAATTCGACCCGGAGGCGCGTAACGAACTGCTGCGGCGTTATCTCGAAAGACTGTTTGAACTCGAAGGCGATTTACGCCAGCCGCATCTGGTGGTTATGGAGGAGGCTGCTGAATTCCTCAACCAACGCCGGAAATCACCGGTCAATGAAGCGGCAATCCGGCTGGCAAATCGCGGGCGGAAACGGGGCATTGGCCTGATTATGGTGACGCAACGCCCGGCGGCACTGGATAAGAATGTGCTGAATATGTGCCGGATGCTGTTCCTGCTGGGCGTCCAGTTTCCACAGGACATCAATGCTTATCGCGGCGCGCTGCCCAAAGATTTCAACGCGGAAGAAGTCGCTAAAAATCTAGGCATCGGACAGGCGATTATCCGGCGCGCCGGAGAAGATGGCAAGCAGCGGGCGGACGTGTTTAACATCCGGCGGCGATTGACCCAAGACTTGGGCGCGACGCCGACTTTGGGACGGGTGCAAACGCAGACCCTAGAGCCTGCGTAGGTGCTGAGGCGGCGGGCGCTATGGGACATGGATTCTCGCTGCTGGTGAAGGGGCGCATTAGGCTGCGCCCCATCGTGAGGTAAAATTGCCAAAAGAATTTGAAAAAAACATTGTTTTAAAAAGTCTGCGGGAGTGGAATCGCGATTTAGGCGCGGTAACGGGGCGGCTGCTGGCGGAACTGAACGGCTGGTCGGAGCGCTCGACGCGCGAATGGCTGCGGCGACTGGAAATGGCCGGGCTGGCGGAGAGACCGCGCGGGCTGAGAAGTGGATGGAGGGCGGTATGATTCCCCTGAATGGATTGAGGCAACTTTACAGGATTGAAGGGCGGCCTTATACTGGAATAAGTGTTCTAAGAGGAATTGTATGGCTGACCCTGAGATGCATCTGACATTGGGCGCGAAGGCTGCGCTATCCGGTAAAATGTCCGCAAAGGCCATTGTCATCGTCAATGTGACCCGGCGCTATATTTGGTTGATGAAGATGCGCACTATTTGGGCGGTGATTCGCGCGAAGCGTCCCGCGAACCCGGACGAGAGCCAGAATGCCCAACCGTAAAAGTCCGCCGCATAATGGGCGATTGGATAATCGCCAGCAGCGGTTTGTGGATGCCTATGTGACCAATGGATTTAAAGAGCGTGAAGCCGCGCTGACTGCCGGATACGCTGAAAAATCGGCTCATGTGACCGCCAGCCGCCTGCTAAAAAAAGCTAAGATTCAAGCGGCTGTGAGCGCCCGGATGGAACAGCTTGTGATGAGCCGACCGGAGACGCTGTACCGGCTTTCCGAGCATGGACGCGGGGATATGCGCGACTTCATCGGGTTGTCTTCGGATGAACTAAAAAATCACCCCAAAGGCTGGTTGATTAAGAAGTATAAACAAAAATCGCACCTACTCGGTGATAGCAACATCGTTGAGAAATATATTGAAATTGAACTCACTGATCCCCATACAGCAGTTACGACTATCGCCAAGCATCATGGCCTGCTGAAGGATGGCGTGACGATTAACATCAATATCGAATTGGTGCAGCAGATGTATGCTGTGATGGCAGAGGTGGGGGCTGATCCTGAACAGGTCATGCGGGAATTGATTGAGGCGGGACTTGCTCGAAAAAGAACTGGCCCAAACGGCGCTGAATAATGCGCTGCTGCCGGGATATGGCGAAGACATCCAGTATACCGACCTGTATATCCTCGACAAACAACAAAAAGTGATCCCTTTCTTGCCCAAACGCGCCCAAGAACATTTTCTAGCGCATATGACCGGGCGGGATTTGATTCTGAAAGCCCGGCAGATGGGTTTTAGCACCGCGATTGAAGCATGGTTATTCAAAGAGGCGCTGAGTAAAACGGCGCGCATTGGCATTCTGGCGCACGATGATGAAACCACGCAGAAGATGCGGGATATGCACCAATTGTTTTATGACCAACTGCCGGAACGGAGACGGCCTGCGCGCGCGATCAATAATGCCACCCGCACTTATTATCCCCACACGAAAAGCATGGTCTATATCGGAACGGCGGGGAATACCAAGCAGGGGCGCGGCGGGACATACAGCCATGTGCATGGGTCAGAAGTGGCCTTTTGGAAGGATGCCGGGCAGACCCTCGCGGGATTGATGCAGGGTGTGCCCGATGATGGCTATATCGTGCTGGAAAGTACACCCAACGGCGCGCGGGGCTGGTTTTACCAACAATGCATGGATGCCATCGATGGCAAGGGCATTTGGGCGCTGCACTTTTATGCATGGTGGTGGGATGATGGATATCAGATTCCATTGGAGCCGGACGAGGTTTTAGAGTATACCGGCGAAGAACAAGCGCTGGTCGATGAGCATGGGTTAAGCCCGGCGCAAATCAAATGGCGGCGGAACAAAATCAATGAACTGCATGAGTCTTTTAAACAAGAATATCCTGAAGACCCCTACAGCTGCTTCTTGGCATCCGGCAACAGCTATTTTGGCAATATCGAGCATGTCTTTGTCGCATCGAAGCTGCTAGCGCCGCTTCCCGGCAGGCGCTATATCGCAGGGCTAGATTTCGGGCAGGCGGATGATTATACCGTGCTGGCGATTTTCGACGCCCAGAGCTTTGAAATGGTGGCGATGCTGCGCATTAATCGCCTGCTCTGGCAGGAAATGCGGCGGCAAATTTCGATATGGGCTAACCGCTTCCATGCGGATGTGATTGGAGAAGCCAACAGCATGGGCGAAACCAATATCGAACTGCTGCAAAGTGGGGAAACGCTCGCCGACGGCAGCCGGATCGACCCCATCAGCCTGACGCCATTTGATACGACGCCGCAGTCCAAACCCCCCTTGATTCAGGGACTACACCACGCCCTTCACGAATCCGGCATGACCTTGCTGGACGACCCGGTGATTAAACATGAATTTCGATCTTTCATCTCCCGCCAGAGCGCATCCGGTCATTGGGCCTATGAAGCCGCCGGGGATGAGCACGATGATACGGTGATTGCCTGCGCATTGGCATGGCATGGTATCAATTTGCCGCCCAAGAAATCCTCGGTCTATCGGGTATCCGGCGGGGGTATCTATCACAGTCGGAAATAAAAAAGGGTTGGATTAGCAAAGATGAGCGAAAAACTGCGAATCGTAAAAATGGAACGCCGGACGGAATTTGGCTGTGAAGTTTTCTCCGTTTATTTCAACACAAATCAATCCGTCACTATCACAATACCTTGGTATGAAGCCATATTGAGGGACGATAAGGATTATCAACCATTAGTCATGTAAAAAACTGCACAAGCCTTTTATGAAAAATATGGTCATGAACTAAAGGCCTGAGACAATCAAATTACCCTATGTATAGATGAAGCATGAATGCGCTACCTCAATGCTTGTCACGTCTCAATATTTCCTGTAAACTAGAATAAATGTTCATGGGGAAAATATGGCGTTAGACAGCACGGTAAAACGACAGCCCGCAGTCTCCCTGCGCAAAAAAGTGAGGGAGATCATCGGGCGTGCGGCGGTAGTCGGTTCGACGTTATGGTCGATGATCGGGGTCAGTTCGGTTGACCAGACCATGCCCGATTACGTTTTTTGGGACAAATTCCGGCGGGGCAAAGCCGTCGGCTTCGAATTGGTGGGGACGCTCGCCAAGCCGATTTGCCAAATCATCGCCGGGTGGGTGCTGGGCAGCGGCATCGATGCCAAACTGACCACGCCGGAGGGGTCTGAAAATGACAGTGACCCGGTGCATTATACCAACGGGTTATTGACGCGCTTTCTCGCTCGGATTCACGGCCTGCTGAATTCGGTGGTCGAAGACCTGTATGGGCTGGGCGATCAATATGTCATCGTCAACAATGATGGCAGCTTGAGCGTACCGACGCCCAATATGGTCAATATGGAGCGTGATCCATTGGATTATCGCACCATCATCAAATGCACCATCACCACGAAATTGGATAAGGCCACTGTCACCGATGTCTATACCCCTGAAATGCGCACAATTACCATCAAGATCACCGATGAAGCCTTGCAAAAGCGGTTCGACGGTGCCGGATGGACGCCGATAGGCCAAAACGAATACCGGCAAGAATTCGTCAATCTGCTGGGTAAAATCCCGGTCGTGCATTTTGCCAATGACCGCAGCGGCAATGAAACCAACGGACGCCCGATTTACGAAGGGCTGCTGCACCTCTTCCGGCGCTATTCGACTCTGCTGGCAAAAATGATTGACGGGGCGGAAATCATGGGCAATCCGCTGCCGGTGTTCGAGGGGTTGGATAATGTCGAAGAGACGGTCGATGCCGTGACCGAGCCAATCGACCAGACCTTTACCAACCCGGATGGCACACGCGAAACCCGCCGCCGCATCAACTGGGACACGCTCCCGGCGCTCTTCATTGGCAAAGGCGGCTCATTCAAATTCGCTGCGCCGCCCAACGGCTTTACGACAGACATCAAAAATGTGCTGAAGCTGCTCTTCACGCTGATTTTGGAATTCACCCGGATTCCAGAGGGCATGTGGGGAACGGAACTTGCCAGCGCGCGGGCCACCTTCACCGAGCAGATGAAATCCTTTTATGCCTACATCGAGTCGCGCCGGGTGGCGCTGGCGGGCATGGGCGCGGATGATGAATTAAATGACGAGGCGCGGGGCGGACTACTGGAACTCATCGATCTCTGGCTGCGCGCGCGGGCTTTGGTGGATCGGCGGGTGGTCATTGCGCCCACCACCTTGAGTTGGCAAGCGCTCAGCGATGAGGACGCAACCCTGCTGCAACAATCAGTGAAGGATGCCTTCGACCGGAAGGTGATTAGCCGTGTGACCTATGCCAAAACGCTCCCAATGGTGACGGATGCAGCAGCAGAAGTTCAGGCAGCCGATGAAGACAGCGCGAATCAAAATCCGGCAGGGCAGGCCGATCAAAATTTCAACACGGCGGTTAATAACTTGGTGAACGCGGCTTAAGCCATGACCAGCATCGCCACCCGGCGGATATTGGCGGTCGCTCAGAAGGGGGCGCGCGAAGAAATCAAGGCGCTATTCCTTGCCGCCAGTGACCGCATCAGCGGCCTTTTGCAGCGCAACAGCCTTCCTGATGGCACCATCAACCGGCGCAATGAAGCGGCGATCCTGCGGGAGGCCGGACAAATCATCGACCGGCTGTTCGTCGGGCCGGATGGTCGCTCGGCCTTTGCCGATGATGGCGTAACCGCGCTGGCAGAATTCCCCCGCATCCTGAACAAGTGGTATGTCTTCGTCACGGCAGCGGTCGTCCGGCAGTCGAAGCGCTCCATGAAAAGCGTCGCGCCGGAGGATGTTTTCAACTGGCTGGCACAGGCACAGCGCCCGCCCATACGGGAAGTCGTCCTTCCGATAGGGGCGATAGGGCGCATCCTCGCCGAATACGACACGCTGCACAAATGGGTTGACCCCAAGGGCTATATCCTCAGCCAGCGGATTTGGCGGACGGATTTGGCAACCCGTCAGAAAATCGACACCATCCTCGCCGATGGCATCCGCAATGGCACAAGCGCCTTACAACTCGCGCGCCAGCTTGAGCAGTTCCTCGTGCCGGGGCGTGCTGCTGTGCGAACCGGTCGTCCCTATGGAACGGACGCGAGTTACGATGCCATGCGCTTAGCGCGCACGGAATTGACTGCTGCATTCGGGCGGGTGACGCTGTTGGCGGCACAATTGAATCCCTATGTGGATACCATCACATGGCAGCTTTCGGGATCCCACCCAGAGCTGGATATTTGCGACGCCAATGCTGCCGGAAGTCCCTATCCACTGGATGGCGTGCCAGTCTATCCGGCTCATCCCCATGAACTTTGTGTCCTGCTGCAAAATGTGAGTGCGACGCCGCAGCAGGTGACGGACGAGCTGCGCGATTATCTCAATCAGGGCGATGATGCGCCGCTGACGCCCGCCAGCGACAATACCCTGCTGCTGACAATTCTAGGCTCCATCTTGTACAGCCTGCTGCAAGTCTATTTCGGCACGCAGTCGCCCGCATCTCCCTAACCCTCAATGCTTTTCCCAATTCGGTGTATAATAGGAACAATTGATCTTATCAAAGGGTAATGCATGACCTGTATCCTCGGTCTAGAGTATGGTGACAGGGTCTACATCGGCGGGGATAGTCAAGTCACGCAGGGATGGGACAAAGGGGTTGCAGGCGGCAAGGTTTTTCGTGTTCAACAACGGTTCGTGGTCGGCTGCTCCGGCCCCATGCGCCTGCAAAACCTGTTGCAATATGTCTTTGAGCCACCCACGCAGGGCACTGAAACCAACGAAACCTATATGGTACGCCACTTTGCCGATGCGCTCCGAACGCTGATGAAGGACAATATCGCTGTGACCAGTGAGAACGCTTCTGAAGACTCCGGCGGCGCGTTCTTGATAGGCTACAAGGGCAGTCTCTACGAGATTGGCAGCGATTTCTCGGTAATCCATTTTGAACGCGGTTATGACGCCATTGGAGCAGGCGGCGACTTTGCGATGGGCGCATTGGCGATTATGCTCAAGACTGCCTGCACGATAGAGCAGGGCGCAAATCCAGCCGAAACCCTGCTGAAAACCGCATTGGACATTGCCGGGATGTTCTCGATTACCGTTTGTCCGCCTTATGTCGTGGAGAGCATTTGAATGAACAATAATAGACTTACACTACAAGAAGAACTCGTATTGAATACTCTAGCTAAAGCATGGAATCGATTTCTCGAACTGCCAGAACAGCACCCCGATCACAATCGCGAATTTAGAGATGCTATTCACGCCGCAGAACGTTTGATTTTGTGCCGCCCAACCAGCCGCGCTGAGGGGTTGGTGAAAACATCACCGCCTGAACCAATGTTCGCAGAATATTCACCGGGTGATACAAGCATATGATGAAAACCTGCATCGTTATTGCGTTCGGTGCGAATGAATATTTGATCTTTCCACGCGCGATGGATGCCCCACCGGCAGAAATCAAAATCGTGGAATATGAGGCGGATGAGGATTTTCTCGACGAGACATTTAAGGCGCGCGTAAAGGCTGCCCCAGCCGAACCCGTGACGTCGGAATTGTTCAATGAACTGGTACGCGCAGTCTATGATTATATAACGAGGGATTGATGACTGATTTAACTCATGAAACAGATGAATGGTTACAGTCCGCACGCCAGTATCACGAAAACCAGATCGCGGCACACCGAGAATCTATAAAGCATCTAAGCGAAGAATTGAAAAGTATTCAAGCCGAAATCGATAAGCGTCGGGTAGAAGCGTTTTGGGCTATACGTCCTGACTTGCAATTGAGGATTGGAGACAAATTAACCCCCAATAAACAGTTCTTTGAAGTTGGTGGTATTAAGCCTGATATGTACGAGAAGGAATGGTATTCAGTCAATGGGCTGCTCTATGTAATTGAGATTAGATTGGGCAGTGAGAAGCCATTCAAGGTGTGCTTTACACCAGACCCCGAACCGGGCGAATTGATTGTTTGGATTACATTCGATAGTGCCATTCAAATGCGTTTGGCCTATCTTAATTCACAGGTAGCGAAATGACGTTCCGCTTCTGTCTGGCGTTTATGTTCCAAAATGAGGCGGATTGGCTCCGACTGCATGTCCCGGCATGGCTGAAATCACCCGCGATTGATGGCCTTGTCGCCATCGATGGCGGGTCGAGCGATGGCGGTGCGGACTATCTGCGGGCATTGGGTGCGACGGTCGAATTTCGTCAATGGGAGTGGAAGCCGCTCGACCAAGAAAACGCGGTCATTGAATTGGCGGAACGTTCAGGCTATGACGCCATGCTGCTGACTGCGCCGGACGAGTTGTGGTGGGCCGCCGACATCGATTTAGCGAAAACCGTGCTCGGTATGCGGGATGCAGCATTGGAGTATAAGACGGTCAATTTTATGAAAGACCGGCTGCACGCGGCAAAACAAGCCCCTTATTGGCCTGACCCCCATGTGCGGGCATGGCGGCTGAATCAAGGCGTGCGGCACATGGGCGCGATTGACAGTGTTCCGGCGATTCCACGCAGCAAAGTGCTGATGATGGATGGGCTGATGTATCATTATTCGGGCATCAAGGATCGCCGGTATTACGCCTATAAGGGCATCAATTTCCACCGGGTGAAGAATGGCGAAGCACCGCTGGAAAGCGATTGGCGGGACTGCGATCCTGCTCCGCTGCCGCCGTATGTGCCCTATGAGGGCGAGCAGCCGCTTGATCCTGAAGTGATTGGAGTGAGAGCACCGTATGAAACCACATGATGTCGTTTTTCATGCAAAAACATTATCCCTATTCATGATCGTGCGTATTTACGATGATGAGAGGGCGCAATTAGTCTATCCTCAGGGCTATGTCGAGCATCCGATAAGCGAGTTATCGGTTGTGGAAGAACCTGCAATCCAGAAGGCATTCGAATATAGATATAGCCATCTATATAAAGAGTGGGAAGATACATCAAGTGTCTGACATCAACATCGCTTGCATTGTGATCGCCTATGCGCTGGCGGACGACCTGCTGGCGCTGTTCCAAGCGGCGGACGCACCGAATATCACGTGGCATGTCTTTTTGCATAGTTCTGTGCAAGAAGTGATGAATGTATGTTGGCTCATCGTCAATCACTGTCAATCGCAGCAGGCAAATTATCATCCCTATCAGGTCAATAGGGGATTATCGATGAGCTGGAACGAAGGCATTGTTGAGGCTTATCAAGGCAGCTTCTTCAATAATTTGCCGCCGGAAATCGTTTCTGTTCCACGTCAACCACGTGCTGATGTCGCGATTATCATCAACGATGATATGCTGCCCGGCCCCGGCGACGTGCAGAAGGTAGCGCAGGCGGCGATGGAACATTCCGAATGTGGGATCATCAAATGCATGGGTATGGACATGCGCTCACAAAGCAAACGGACAACGATGGAGTTTGGGCTGACCGCGATCACGAAACGCGGCTGGGAGACGGTCGGCTGCTTCGACGAGAACATCAGCCCGATTTACTGGGAGGATATTGATTGGGATCGGCGGCGGCAACTGGCAGGGCTGCCGATGTATACGGTGCAAGACACAAATGCTGTGCATCAGGGCAGTAAGACGAGTCTGGTCATGCCGGATGGGGTGGCGCTGGCGCAGCAGGCGTATGACCGCAATCAAGCCTATTACATGAAAAAATGGGGTGGGTTGATCGGCATGGAACGGTTTACCCATCCCTTCGATAATCCAGCATTCGGACTGAAAATCGAGCCGGGAATAAGACATGATCCCTATCTAGGAATTTAACCAAAAGGATAATTTGCAATGGTAGCGATAGCAGAGACACAGTATACATTAATATTTGTTTTTAGCGAGATGCCCGCGAGTGTTCCATATATCCAGCTTCGGTTTTGCAGTCACGAACAAATGATGTACGCGATTGATAAATGCAAAGATCATTCGGGGTTTATCGAAATTGAAACTATTGATCCATTACCCACGCTCATTAATCGTAACAAATTGCTGACAATAACAACGCCACAGTCTTAGGATGATTTACGAAATGAACATCTTCAACAAACAGCGATTCCACGTTCACGAAAACGCCGTTTCCGATATGGATGGTCAATGCTTTTTACCGCTATGGTTTAAATCGACTGATGCGGCACGAGAAACTGCCGATTTATTGAACCGCCTAAATAGCGAGGGATTACTTGCTGCACCTCAACATAATCCGAAGTTTGAGCAACTTAAACAGGAAATCAAACATCTCGCAGAAACCATTGATACGTGGGTGGATATGCAGCCGGAGATCAAACATGAAGCCTGATGGTAATTTCCATGAGATCAAAGGCTCAAATGTCTCTATCGGCAAATATGACGCTGAAACGGATTCATACGTCAGTGGGGGAATGCTGCCAGAGCCGAGTCTATTTCTAGTAGGTTTTGACCATGCCGAGAATGTAGAACTATTCAATACGGCAACATTCAGCGTCGTAGTCCCAGCCGATGGATTACATGAAATTTTGCCGCCTGTCAAACCGCCTCGATATACCGTGAAAATAGGCAACATTATGGAATGCACAGGTATATTTCAACATGGCGAATTCATGTTTGACCGTCTGCGATTGGCTGATGGAACCGTGTATATTTTCACGGATGGCAATTGGGTTGACCGCCGTATTTTTCGGCGGCGGCAGCGCAAAGCACAATGGAGGAAGCGACGATAATGAAAATTCCTATTTTGGAAACAGGTGATACTATCAAGCGTTATCATTACGCGCAACTCGTTTTACCCTTCGCGCATGATCCAGTGAGTCTTCCTCAATATTGCCAGTTTATGCAAAATCCCGATCCATTCGTAGTCCGTTCAATCTTAGAATGGTCGGCATATTTTGGCTTCGATGTTCAAGTTATTGAGGATCAAGAGCCTGCATGTATTGGATGGGAAAGAATACGAAATGACTGACGATAAATCGATTATTCCCGTCCAGCCGCATAAGGTCTACACCGTTGGCGATGGCGATACGACAATTGCTAACCCAACGTGGGACGAATTTGTAGTCCATATAGAAACTGACACAACTTCTCTAGACGAAGCATTAGAGGAACTAAAGAAAAGATTCGAGTTCGCAAGTGACCGCATCGAAACCATAGCGAGACAAGAAACATTTAGGGCTTATCAGGCATCTGGCGATAATCATTATGCATTTTGGGATATGTTACGCCGGAAGGGAAGACGGTAATAAAAATGGATTCTCTAATTGCTGGCGCTATGAGCGCGATTTTGGAACATCCCGATTTGAAAGAGGGTATTCGGGACTATTTGGCGGCATTGACTGAAGCCGCCAAACCCACCGAGCCGGTGCGCTGGCGAAAGGTTTGGGAAGCGGTATCACAAGAAACGCGCAGTTATCTATATTCCGAACTTGCTGCTCAATTTGGGATGCCCGCTCAAACTTACCGGCTCTACGTGTTGGCGATGTTCAATGAAGCCGATAAAATCGGGCGCGTCATGGTTGATATTGTCCCAGAGGACTTTGATTTCAAAGATCGCAGGCGATTCGACGGTGCACCCCATATCCAGTGGGAAGAATATGATAAGCTGCTTTACGATCACCTGATGAATGCAGAACATTATACCGATGTGATTATCAAAGCGCAGGCGTGCTTACCCGAAGCATTGGCGCTGTGGGATCAGTATATTGAAGAGCGTAGTTCGGTTGCCAATTCAGCATCGATCAATGTCGAGGCTTTTAAACGACCGTGAAACACATCCTCATCACCGGCGGGTTTGGCTTTATCGGAAGCTGGTTGGTTGAACGCCTGCTAGCAGAAGGTCATGCGGTGCATGTGGTCGATAACCTGCAATCGCAGCCCGATTTGCCGCAGTTGTTCAGCGAATGGGAGGACATCGCCGACCTGTCCTTTTCGGTCAATACCGTCGCAGAATACTGCCGGAAGCACGAGCAAGCCCACCTCCCGGCGTTCGATGCAATCTACCATCTCGCCAGCCCGGTTGGGCCTGCCGGGGTGCTGGATTATGCCGGTCAAATTGTGCAAACAGTTGTGCAAGATGCCTATGCGGTTATGCGGCTGGCGATGCAGTGCGGGGCAAGGCTGGTAGATGTCTCCACCAGCGAAGTATACGGGGGCGGTCAGGGCGGATACTGCTCGGAGGAAATGCCCAGAGTCATCATCGCGGAATCCTCTGCCCGGCTGGAATACGCAGTGGCAAAATTGGCTGCCGAAACAGCAATCATCAACACCTGCGCGACACAGGATTTACAGGCGGTGATTGTGCGGCCTTTCAACGTCGCCGGGCCGCGCCAATCCGGCAAGGGCGGCTTCGTGCTGCCGCGATTCGTCGAGCAGGCCATGCGGGGCGAGGCGCTGACGGTGTTTGGTGATGGTCAGCAGGTGCGGGCCTTCACCGATGTACGGGACATTATAGACGGGCTGCTGCTGGCAATGGAACGGGGGCAAAACGGGCAGGTCTACAATCTGGGCAATCCGGCTAATAAAACAACGATTTTGGAGTTGGCGAAGCGCGTGCAGTGGATTGTAGGCAATGGGCGACTGTCCTTTACGAGTGGACAGACCATTTACGGGGAGCGCTATCGAGAGGCGGCGAACAAGTACCCCAACAGCGAAAAGGCCGCGCGCGAATTGGGCTGGCAGCCGCATATCCTGCTCGATGAGACTATTCGGGATGTGTGGCACTATCTCAAATGGAAAGCGCAAGGGGATTTGAAAGAAGCGGTATGAAGCCGGGTGGCAAAGCGTAAAGGAAGCATTAACCCGGTTAGTTGATTATTTAGAAAATTAGTGCTAAACTAACCATTGATACAAACTTTTTGAATCCGCGAGGCGGAATTGTGTTCTGAGAGGGCACGGTTCCGCTTTTTTCGTTGTGGTGACTATGGGCGAATCAGTCAGAATTCAAGAACTACGCGAACACACGATGGAGGGGCAGCCTCCTGATGGCAGCGCAACATGGCGGGAATTTGGGGAAAAAATCCCACTCTATCCGATAGTCAATCGGGACATGCTCTATAAGGATGACCCCGACCCCTTCCATGTGGTGCTGGATGTCTTGGAAACTGGCGCGATCAGCGACAACGGACTGGAATACACAACCGAACTGGTCAATACCATTGAAACGCAACTGCCGGGCAGCGGCGGTATTCGCGGGCATATTCCCGCTGAGGCTGAGGGCTTCGCGTTTCCGGTCGATGACGTGGATTGGATCGGTCACACCCATATCGGGACGAAGACCTACGCCAAAGCCTATATTCCACCCGGCACTACACGCGAATTTGTGCGGCGGCTCATTGCCAGAGGCGGCAAACTGCGAACCTCCATTCGCGGTGAGGGCATTCAGGAAACAGTTGATCCGCAAAAGCGTCAATGGCGCGTGCGCGAATTCCGGCTGGATGGACTCGATCTCGCCCCGGCAGGCAGAGCAGCGCTGCGAAAATACCAGAGTGGGCGGATTATCGCAACCCGTGAAATGAGTGATGAGGAGGGCGATATGCCTGATCCAGTTACCCTCGCGGATGTGCCACAAGCCGTTCGCGAACAGATTCTTCAAGAGGCCGGGGTCAAAACCCGCCTGACGGAAATGGAAAGCACTTTGACCGCCGTTACGAAGGCGCTCGAAAAAGTACCCGGTGAAAAGCTAACCGATAAGGTGGCGGAACTGGTGCAGTATCAGCGCATCGTGGCGGAAATCAGCGCCAACATCGACCCCAAGCAAGATGTGGTGCAGGTGTTCAGTGAATATCAGAACAGCATCTCTAAGCTGGCTGAAATGCTGGGCGTCCCCTACACCAATATCACCCTACGTGTCGAGCAGATGCATGAGCAGATCGCCGAAATGAAGCGCAAGGAATTCGACGGCGTGGTCAACACCAAAGTCGCCGAAATGACCCCTTGGAAAGCGCCGAATGAAAAGGCACAGGAAAAGGTCGATGCGCTGCGGCGCAACTTCAAGCGCACGGTGCTGGCGGAATTGAACGGCGCAACTGAAGCCACGAAGGTGGCGGAAATCGCCCAGAAGGTTTGGGATGCCGATTTCAAGCTGCTGGCAGAGATGCTGGTGAGAGAACTCGGCGGCCCACCGGCTATTGTGGGCGGCGCAGCAAACGACGGATCGCCGGTCAAGATCAGCGATGAACAACTTCAAGAGTGGGGAACGCGCTACGTTCGCCCAAGCGTCAACGGAGGTAACAAATAACTATGGCGGCAATTCTAGGGCCGCGCATGGCGGCTGACCTCATTTTTGCAGTGGGCGGCATGGATGCGGCTCGTATCCTCAATTTCCAAAACCGCAACGGCCTGAATATGCAAGATGTCATCGGACGGGCAGCGGCGGCGGTCGGGACGGTCAACGAAGCCGTGATGGCGCGTTGGGGCGGTGTGAGTTACATCACCACGATGGATTATGCGCGATACCGCGCTGGAACAACCGGTGGGGCACGTAAAACCCCGAAGCGCACCGAAGCCGCCAACCCTGATCCGGTGAAGGGCACGCTGAGCGGGCACATGCTGCCCATTCAGGATTACGAAGATTCACTGGCATGGTCGGAACAATATCTGCGCGATGCCTATGACGCCCAAATCGACGCCGATATTCAGGAAGCGGTCGATGATTTCGAATATCGCACAGATGTGGATTTCATCAACCGCATTTTCAGCAGCGCCGAAAACGCCATCGGCTCCGGCTACGATGTCGGCTGGGCGATTGGCACCGGCTCGAATGTGAACTTCATCCCGCCGCCCTATCGCGGGACTTCCTTCCTGACCACGCATAATCATTACAACGTGAACAGTGGCACGGATGCAGCCGCAGCGCTGGCACTGGCGAAGGCCATGGCGGCGGATTTGCGCGAGCATGGCTTCAGCGGCACATTGCAGATGTTCGTCAGCCTGAGCGACATCGCATTGTGGACAGCCGCCACCGGGTTTGTCGAAATTGTACCCCCCCAGATTCAGATTTTCGCGGGGGCTTCCTCCACCGTGCGCGCCTATGCGGGTGAAGCGAGCGGCGTTCCCGGCGAACTGTTCGGCTACCTGAAGCTGCCGGAATACGGGCTGATCGAACTGCGGTATTTGCCCAACATCCCGCAGTATTCCTGCTGGATGACCAAATCCTTTGGGGTCAACAATCCCAAGAACGGCGTGGCGGTTCGGGTTCACCCGGACATCCCGTTCGGCTTGGTGCCTGATCCGCAGATCACGATGTCGCTGCAACCCCGGCTGGACTCCATCAACCTGAAAGCGACGCATGGTGTCGGTGTCAACCAGCGTCTGAACGGCGTGGCGGGGCAGCTAAATACTAGCAGCTACAGCTTCACGCTGCTGACATAAGGGAGAAGTAATCCATGACTCTATCAGTTGACCAAACGCTTGTTACACCGGGGCCGGGCGCTATTGTCGAACGGTTCACGTTGGGCGCGGCGATGACCGCCGGAGAAGCGGGCAATATCGACAGCAGTGATGGCACGGTTTACGAAGCCGACGCCAATGCTGCCGGACGCCATCGCGCGCACGGTGTCCTGATTACCGATAATCAGGGCAACGGCAACACGGGCGGGAGCTATGCTTCCGGCTCAGATGTCGGCATGTGCGTGTTCGGCAAGCTGTACGGCTTTGCTGGTATGACGCCGGGCGCTCCGGTGTATGTCAGCGAGACTGCCGGGACATTGACCCAGACCGCCCCGGATGGCGATAACGCCTGCGAAGTGGGCTATGCGCTTTCCGCAACGGTGCTGATGGTCTGCCCGAAGGAACCGAATGGCGGGTATCTCTATACCTAGCTGACGGTTTGAGGTGAATGATATGGAACGGGCGGGGTCATTATTCCCGCCTGTTTTGTTGTATACTGGTAGAAAACGTGTTCTGAGGATGGATAGGTGAAGATCAACTGGATCGGCTATCGCTATATCCGTGAAGATGGCTATGGGCGCTATAACATCGCCATGATAAGGGCATTGGCGCGGGCAGGCGTGGAAGTGCTGCCGATGGTCTCCCACCTGCTGTTCGACGCGCCGCCGGACGTGCTCAAACTGACCGGCTTCGACCCAAGCCTGCGCTCCATTTTTTGCCAGCCGCCGATGACGATCACCTTTAAGCCACCCGCCCATAGCTGGATTCTGACCATGCACGAGGATTCCAAACTACCCAAAGGCTGGTCAACCACGATCAACCAATTCGAGCGCTGCATCGTGCCCTGCGAACAAAACCGTGAGGCATTTGAAGCCAGCGGTGTTACCATCCCCATTCATGTCATCCCCGGCGGGACAGCGCCGGATGAATTCCCGGTCGAGATACGCCCGCTGGTCGGGCATCCCTACACCTTCGTGACGTTGGGCGACCGGCATATCCGAAAGGGGTGGGAGACGGTCTGGGGCGCATGGTACAAAGCCTTCCCGGAATCACTGGATGATGTGCGCCTGATCGTCAAATTCAGGCCGGAAATGGTGCCGCATTGGTTCGAAGTAGACCGTATCCCGGATAAACGCATTACCTTTTGCGTAGATAATCTGCCGGACATGCGCGAGGTCTTCCGGCAGGCGGACTGCGTGGTCTACCCCTCGAAAGGCGATGGCTGGGGCATGTGGTGGCGGGAGGCGGTCGCGATGGGCAAACCCGCCATTGTGACCAATTGGAGCGGGAATGCGGTCGGGGTGAATGACTGCGCGATACCGCTCAATGATTATAAGCTGGTCGAGAGCCACCTCAACACGGGCGGCAAGTGGGCACTACCGAGCGAAGATGAAGTCGCGGAAAAAATGAAATGGTGCTACGAACACCGGATTGGCGCGCAGCTCATCGGCCTGCGGGGTTCATATTGGATACGCCAGCACCAAACTTGGGATCACAGCGCGCAGGCGCTTATCGCTTTATTGGAGCAGTATACATGACCGATTTGACGACGACTCAATTGGCGCGGGCACGGCGTGCCATCGGAGATGTGAATACACCTCCCGTTTTTGAGGACACTGAATTACAGGATAACTGGGATGCTGAGGGGGAGGATTGGAACAAATTTATCCTCCACTGCTATGAGGATTTGTTGGGTAGTTCTTGGAAATTCAACGACTACACCCAAAACCAGACCCAAGAAAGAAAACAGCAAATTCGCAAAAACCTTGAGAATTCAGCCGAATATTGGCAGAAGAAGGTTGACCGCGATATTGCCAATACCGCAAAAGCAAATCAGGTCATGATCGTGGGGACACGGCGCGTTCCGCCGCGCAAATTCGACCGGCCAGCAGCCGAGACGACCACAGAAGACTTTGACGCCGGGAGCGACATCAACCCACGATGAATATCAACAACGCTTTAACCAGCACAGCCGACAGCGAGACCGACCGGGCAGTGGATGCATGGAAACGCATCAGCGAAAAGCCGACTTCCGTCACCATGAAACAAGATGACGGGACGGCGGTCGCTGCCCAGACCGTGCGCATTGAATGGGACAGCACATCCAGCGAAGCGGCTGGGCCGGGGGGACAATCCAGCATCCGGCGCGGGACAATGTTCGGCGTGCGGAATCATCCGACGGTGACGGATACGAATGTGCAGCGCGGCAACCGCTTTGCGCTGAACAGCTATCAATACCGGGTGATCGATGTGCTGACCACATTGGGCGAGGTGCAGGCGCGCTTTGAGGCGATGGGGTAAAGATGGCTGATCCAACGGTGCAATGGGATGGGTTGGAAGCGATGAAAGCCCGGATCGAGGAATACGGGCGGCGCTGCCATCAGGCGGTGATCGCGGTCTGCGTTTATATCGCCCCAATCATTGAAACTTACGCCAAACAAAATGCCCGCTGGACAGACCGTACATCGAATGCCCGGCAGGGCTTAAATGCTTTTGTTCAAGAAATATCGCAAGACATTGTGCGTATTTATTTGGCGGGCGGAGTGGATTACCAAATTTGGCTGGAAGTGCGATGGGCGGGAAAATACGCCATCATCTGGGAGAGCCTGCAAGCCCATTTCGATACGATTACCAAAATGCTACAGGATATATTTAGATGATGCCCATGACCATGACCGAACTCACGCTGCAAATTCAGCGGCAAATCGGGCGCGAAAAGACCCTGCAACTGCTGCGCCGCGCCGGGGCTGCCAGCCGTGCCAGCCAGAACGAATTTGCCCCTATCAGCATCCTCATGCTGTTTAAGAAGCGGATCGATGAGGCTGAGCCGGTCGAGAAGCTGGTGCGTATCCCCAACGGCAAGCTCATCAAACTTACGCGGGCTTATCTGCAAAAACAGCTATAATATGCCTATGCGATTGTGATATGTCGCATGGAAACACTTCGAGGGTGGCGTAGCCGTACTATGCCATCCTCCTTCTCTTTAAAACCATTAACAAAGCGTAAAGTGCGGTAATCGACAGCTAAGAATATTTGTGCTACAATCAGTTTTGACAAGCTGATTGTATCCGCGAGGCGGAACGTGTCGGGAGGTTTCCCGGCGTGTTCCGCCTTTTTGTTTGGGATAGGCATGGCGACGATTGAGGCGGTGCTGAAAAGCACATTGGCAGGCGATGCCACTTTAGCGGCGATCCTGACCGGCGGGGTGAAAAACGCTTCGGATGATGGTTTCGACGAGGGCGGCAGTAATGCTGTGCCGCGCGATAGTGATGGCGTCACCGTGCTGCCGTTCGCGGTTATTCGCTGGCAGGCCAGCACCCGCACCGGGGAAGTTGATGCTATTCGTGGCGAGACGGGTATGGTGGAAATCTATGTTTATGACGATACCGGATACGTTCAGATCGAATTGGCGCTGTCCCGCATCATCGTCCTCGTGGATATGAAGGAATTGAGCGGGGATAACCGGCAGTTGGCCTATTTCAAATACATATTTTTGAGCGGGGAACTGCCGAAAGAAGCAACGAAGGAACTCGGCGGCATTGCCGGAAAGTTCATCCGTTTTTCGGTAACGCAAGTGCGATAAGGAGAGGAATATTTCATGACGCTTACCTATGGCGATGTCGTCTATAACCCCACTGCGGCTTATGCGGCGACGTTCAGCACCACACCGAGTTATGGAACGCCGGTGCAAATCGATTATTTGGGCGATTTCGATTTCGACTATGACGCGGACACCGATGAACTCATGTCGGGCGGGCGGATTGTCGAAACACTAGCGATCACTAAGAAAGCCACCGGGACGATCAAGAATGGCGCGCTGAGCCTCGCCAGCATGGCGGTACTGCTGGGCTGGACGGAAGGCGATTACACCACGTATGAAGTGATGGATGCGCCGGTGGGCGGCTCCGGGCTGCCTTATTTCGGGCTGATCGTGGCCTTTGCGGCGACGAATGGCGCGAATGTGCTGGTCGGCTTCCCGAAAGCCAAGCTGCAAAAGCCGCCGGGCTGGACGATTGCCCAGAACAAGTTCCGCATTGGCGAAGCGAAATTTGATGCCGTGCCCGCCGGAACGACTGATCCTGTTCGCGCGGTACGGGTCAAGAAGAATCAAACGGCTGCCAGCATCCCAACCGATGCATCCAGCTTCTTGGCATTCTTCACCACCCCGCCGCCCAGCCTGTTCGCATAAGGTCAGCGATGCCCACTCCTGCAAAACAATGGCGGAAAATTTATACGGATGTGCCGCTGCCCAGTGGCAATCAGGCCGATCTGCGCAAACCAGATTTTGTCGCCTTGCTCATGACGAGCGAAAACGGCGAAATCCCTACGTCGCTGCGGTCGATGGTGATTGAGAGCCTAAGAAGCGGCGGTAAAACGAAGACCAAATGGCAAATCAGCGAAGACGAACTGCCCGCGCTCTACACGATGGTCAAAACCATTTGTAAGGCGGCCTTCGTCCGACCACGCATCGTGGAAACCCCCAATTATGACAACGATGAAATCAGCATGGATGACATCGACATCGCCACCGATGGGATGTGGGTCTTTAACTGGGGAATGCCTTCCGAGGTGGGGCAGGCCGGGAAATTTCTTGGAGCACCCCCGGCAGGTGTGGATGCTGCATCTGGCGTGCAGCCAGTACGCGATTCGTCCGTCCCGGATGGTGGGGCTGAGCAATGATTGGGTGCAGTGGATGTTCGACGATGCGGTCGCAACGCTGGGGCGCATGGTCGAAAACAAGTTGGCGGAGCGCGACAGCAAGGGTGAGACGAAGTGGTCAATTGAGGATGTGCTGGAAGGGCGCGCTTTCCAATCGCGGTTGTCCAGCATGATCGGGCTGGCGTTGATGAGCGATAACGAGGTGGTGGACTTCTAAGAGTCGCTTTGTTCGCGCACCCACCGGAAATAGGCTTCAATACGAGCAAGAATGGTTTTTGCTTTGCGCTTTCCATAGCGCTCAGTGAGCCATTCTAGCGGGTCTTTATTACCCTTTGAGTTATTGCATCCATCCTCTCCGTGACAGAGCGGGATTATATTGGAAGCAACCGTGCCGGGATTGTCGGGACGTGGATCAGTAAGTGGTATCCAATGATCTGCGGCAACCGTGTGGGTGCTGAATAAATCGCGCAATTGCCGCCCGCAAACCGCACAGCAGCCATTGAAGTATTCAATAGCGCGTTCCCATTGGGCGGCGGTGAGAGTATCAGGGAGATTGAGATTTCTAGCGCGACGACGGAGCTTGCTCATTCTGGCATGAAATTTAAATAATGGCTTATTCCTTTGATAGCTAGCTTTATTTTTGGCTTTATATTCCTGCGGCTTCCGCCGTCTATCTTCTTTCTGTTTGTGTAGAATAGTATCGCGGTGTCTATAATAATCGTTTCGTCTATAGACTAAAACTTTGTCGTGATTTTTCTCTTCCCAATTCTTTTTAACAGCACGCTTTTCGTCGTTCCATCCGAAGCGACGACGGGCATTAATCTCTTCCCGATTTGCATCACGCCATCTTTTAGCGCGTTCATTGGCAATGTCGGGATGCTCCATATGTTGTTGCTGACGGCAGGCCTTGCAATCTGAACGCAGAGTTGCCTTTTTCAGACTGACAAAATCGAAATATTCATTTGTGGCAGGTTTCCATTGTTTGCAGATTCGGCATTGCTTCATACCGTTGACGATTGGGTATTTGGTTTTAAATCCCATTCCCTTTTTACGGCGCGCAATCGTTTGTATTTCTGTTGTGCAAACCCGGCAGCGACTCTGGAATAACCCTTTTGCTTTATTGGCATAATTGAAATATTCCGGTGTGGCGGGTTTACACTCACCACACCGAGAACAGCGCTTATACCCTTGCGGGCAGGCTTCAGGGCACTTCATTAACGGGTTGGGGTTGCTAGCCAGAAGCGCACATATTCCGGCTTCATCTGATAGCGTTGCAGGCATTCGCCGGGGTCAGAAACATCGCCCAAAAAGAGCATCTCAATTAGCATATGAAGCAGTTCATCGGCGGCGACATCGCGCCCCAATAAATTGCCATCCTCATATTTATAGGCGATTTCTTCAGCGGCTTCTTCAATTAATTTATTTACTGCGGGGATGACTTTATCGGCGAGTGCGTCTACAAGGTCTTTCTCGACGCGGCGGGGTTGATGATGGATCAGAAGTAAGCTAGACTTATTCATGGTGACGAGGTTCCTTTCTCGTTGCCCACGCCTCCGGGTTGTTTCCGCAACGCCGGGGGCACATGTGGTATATTGCGATGTGATTGATTATACTTAAATGCAAGGAATTATGCAATAACCCAACCGTAAATTTTACCTTTAAAATAGTTTGCCTTTTGAAAGGTCTCCCATGAAGACAAAAGTTATTAAACTTCCAGCCTCCAGCACCCGCAGTTTTTGGCTCCGCCCCATTTTTCAACCCAGTATGGAAAAAGTCATTCAAAAATGGACTAAGAAAGGGTGGAAACTCACAAATAATACTGCCGTATCGGGACGGAGAGGCAAAACAACCCATTATCTTTTAACCTTCGAAAAAGAATAAGCACCGTTTACGTGCGATTCTCCTATTAAGTATTGATGCCCCATTAATTCAGTCCGCACGTTGTCTTAAGGGAACAATTGTGCTAGACTGGTAAATGACAATTTGACTGAATCCGCGAGGCGGAACGTGTCGGGAAGTTTCCCGGCGTGTTCTGCCTCGTTTGCTTAGGGGTATTGATTGGCTGGCGAATCGTTTTCTCTTGGGGTTGCACACGGATATGTCGAAATAGACACTTCGGGCATTGACCGAGCCATGCAGAAGGCCGTCGATGCCGCCGGACGGGGCACAGCATCCATCAGCCAAACCATTTCCAATTTGGGCGGCGCGGTCACCACCATCTTCACCCCGCTCAGCCTCGCCATTGGGAAAACTGTTCATGACAGCCTTGATTTCGGTGAAGCCCTCACCAACATCCAAGCGGTTACGGGACAATCTAATAGTGAAATTGCGGCATTAGGCGACGAACTCCTAAATCTAGGTGAAAATAGCCGCTTTGGCGCACAAGCCGTTGCCGAATCTATGTATGACGTGGTAGGTGGCGTTGTTGATGCGTCATCTAGAATGGCAACTCTTAAAGCGGCAATCGCTGCGGCGGAAGCTGGCAATACCGATTTGGCAGGCACAACCAAAGCCTTAATTTCTATTATGAATGGCTATGGGTTTAGCGCAGATCAAGCTTCGCATGTCACGGATGTACTCACCCAAACCGTCAATAAGGGTGTTGGGGAAATGGGTGATTTTGCAGCGGCCTTCCCGGATGTCGCGGGGCAAGCCCATATGCTTGGTATCAGCCTAGATGATCTAGGCGGGATGATGGCCTATATTACAACAAAGGGGGTTTCTGCAAGTCAGGCCGGAACACAACTCGGCGCATTAATGACAGCCATGACTAAACCCAGTGATGATTTATCGAATGCCCTAGCAAGCATTGGATTTCAAAGTGGCAAGGCTGCTGTCCAGCAACTTGGTTTGTTCGGCGCAATGCGGAAATTGAAAGATGCCGGATATAACGTTGATGAACTGGTTGGACGTATTGAGGGTATGCGAGGGGCGATTGCATTAACGGATGATGGCGCTCAGAGCTTTTTAAGTACCTTCAATGATGGGTTGGATGGATTGACCGAAAAAACACGGGAAATCCAAAATGCCTCACCGGCAGCGCAACTGGATTTCTTCAATTCGGCAATGCAGACCCTCTCGATTACGATTGGAGATACCCTTGCTCCGGCATTGACCCGGATACTTCAAAAAATATTGCCCATTATTGATTCGGTGATTGCTTGGGTAAACAAAAATCCTGATTTAGTCGCCCAAATTGGCCTTATTGTGGCGGCGCTAGGGACGTTGGGGCCAATCCTGATCGCGGTCGGCGCGGCGCTGGGGGCAATTGGGACGATTGTCGGTATCATACTCTCCCCGATTGGGCTTATCATCGCGGCAATAGTCGGCCTCTATCTGGCGTTCAGGAATAATTTTCAAGGCATCCGCGATTTCTTACAGCCAATTCTCGACCGGATTGTCTCCGCTTTTACGTATCTCAAATCAGTCATTTTCGATGGCGTTGCCGGAGGGCTGAAAAACCTCTTCGTCACCTTCGAAGATGGATCGAGTGTAATTGGAACATTTTTAGAGAAGCTGTTGGGCATCGATCCCACGCAGGCTATGGCGATTGGCGCGGGTATCAACGATGCATTCAACAGTATTGTGACCTTCATCACCGGAACGGTACTCCCGACGTTGGGCAGCCTTGCCGATTGGTTCATCAATACCGCGCTCCCGGCGATTGTGACTTTCGTCACCACCATCGTTATCCCCGCTATTCAGACGTTTTTCACATGGCTAGGACAGGCATGGACGACCATCCAGCCGGGATTGCAGGCGATGGCGGATTGGTTCATCAATACGGCACTCCCGGCGATTGTGGCCTTCGTCACCGGGACGGTGATTCCGGCGATTCAGACGTTTTTCAACTGGCTAGGACAGGCATGGACAACTATTCAGCCGGGACTGCAAGCGCTCGCCGATTGGTTCATCAACACAGCACTGCCCGCCATCGTCAATTTCATCACCAATGAAGTCGCGCCGCGCGTGCAGGAATTTATCAACACCCTCTCCACCATTTGGACGACCATCCAGCCGGGCTTACAGCAGCTTTTCGACTGGTTCATCACGACCGGCCTGCCCGCCATTCGCGATTTCATTGTGAACGAGGTCATCCCCCATATCCAACAATTTGCGGACACCCTGACGAATATCTGGGCGGTGGTCGGGCCAGAACTGCAAAAACTATACGATTGGTTTGTGACAACGGGGCTACCGGCTATTCGAAACTTCATTGTGAACGAGGTCATGCCGCGCGTGAAAGATTTCGCGGATGTGTTGGCGGGTATTTGGACGGTAGCGGGGCCGCTCTTGCAACAAGCCGCCGATTGGTTCACCAAGACCGGGCTTCCCGCCATTCAAACCGCGCTGCAATGGTTCAATGACCATATCATTAAGCCCGTGAGCGATGCTTTAGGCGGCCTATTCTCCGGCATCAGCAACATTACCAGTGGGGTCAGCAGCGCCGTGAATTCACTGACCGGCCCCGGCACGCTGTTGGGCAATATTGGAACTACGATTGGACAGGCGGTGCAAATTGGGCAATCAGTATTAAGTGGTCATGATTACCCCGGCGCGTATGCGAACAATCAAGCCTATTTAGTCGGCACGGGGGCACAGCCGGAAGCCTTTATCCCCTCCGGCGGGGGCGGCGGGATGGCGATCCCCAACTTCGATAAGGTGATGGCAGGGTTGGGCAATCGACCACAAGGGCAGGGTAATGGCCCGACTTTCACCGGCCCCATCACGGTGGTTGCCAATAATGCACAAGAATTCGTCGAAAGTTTGCAGCAGTATGTAGCGAGCAGAGGGTAGCCATGCTGAAATCATTCGCCAAACTGGATGGCTCGCGCACCTATACCTTCCCAAGCAGTCCGGGCGACCAAACCTTTACCACGAATTTCAAGAATCTGGTACAGCAGTCCTCGCGCATTCCGGGAGCCGATGGTGGCGTGCGGCAGTACGGAATCGGGCGATCACCGTCCCCGTATGGGAGCATCCAAGTCACGCTGTATCTTGTGAGCAGCACCCCTGCCGGAATGCAGGCCAAGCGGGACGCACTCAATGAGATTGTCGATTGGGGCGTGGGCATTCTCTACGATACGCTGAACGGGGTTGACCGTTGGGCGGTGTGCAGCATCTCCGACCTTACCCTGACGGAAAACCGCGACAAACACACCGATTTATTCCAAGAAGCCCGGCTCAGCTTCGATGTGCCGGAACCCTATTGGCTGACCCAAGGGAATCAAGCGCTGTGGGATGGCTCGAATGATTGGGACAGCGCCATTGATTGGGACGGTGGCAGCTTCACAACCATCACCGGCAGCGGCACGCTGGCGGTCACAACCAGCGGCAGTGCAAGCACCCATGCGCGCTTTGTGGCAAAAGTCAGCGGCGCGCAGACGTTCAACCAACTCCTCATCCAGCGCCTAGCCAACAACGCCATAGCCGATGAAGTCATCCTGCAAACCCAGATGGTACAAAACGATGTGATTGAAATCGACCCGCGCCGTCAATGGGTGCTGCTGAACGGGAATGACAAAATCGCCAATTGCGATGTGCTGTTCCCGGATTGGCTGCGCTTACTGCCCGCCGTCAGCAACAGCATCAATATCCTGCTGGACGAGGCCAGCGCTGCCATCGATGCGAATGTTTACTATTACGACAGGTACACCTAAATGACCAGCATTACCTTCGATAAATCGGGGTTCGATTCGACCGGTGATCCGGTCTCTTCAGCCGGGATGTTAGCCTTTGCGGGGGATGTCGAAACCCAATTAGGCAATATGCTCAGCGGGGTCACGGTCGCATTCGACAAGCAGTTATTCACGGCTGCGGCAACCCTGCAAATCAGCACCTCCAGCGGCTTGGGAACCATCACCGCTCCCACGCAGGAAATCCATTATATCTCTGCCGAGTCGGGTCTCTATGACACGCTGGACTATATTGGCGTCTCCAATAACCGGCGGGTCGTGCTTAAGGCAACAAGCGGGCATACCATCACCATTTCTTCAGGCGTAGGAAACATCAATACCATCGACAACAATGCCATTGTGCTGAGTGGGAATGTCATGGTGGAGGCATGGTGTATCGGGTCACAATGGGCAGTGATCGGGGCAGGCGGCTTAAAAAATAATACGACCGCATTGGTTGCGCCCAACGCCGCTAACGACGAGACGGGAGGCTACGATTATGGCTCGATGTGGGTCGATAGTCTCAAGAAACGGGTCTATTTCAATACCTCACCTTCCGTCAATGGGGCGGTGTGGAAGCGTGCCACCGCTTATCAAAATGGCTTTCGGATTAAGGCTGCCGCAGCGACCCTAGCTGCCATCGGCATTGCCACCCCCACTATTTCGAATACCCCTGCGGTATCCAATGACAGCAATGGGACGTTTGTGACGCTCCCGACCACCGCATCCAGCGGCAATTTAGGCGGCTTTGTGACCGCTTCGCTGAATGTGGCGCGTTTGGAGCATGACCCCACCTTGGAAGTGCTGATCGAGATGGACGCCACCATTACGACCATGCGGCTTTGGATAGGCTTCTCCACGCTCGACCTCACCAATGTAGATGATCCGGCGGGGGCGACAAAATTTGTGGGATGGCGCTACAGCACCAATGCGAGCGATACCCAATTCACGCCGGTCTGTGACGATGGAACAACCATGTCGCTTGGTACGCCAATGGATACCGTTGTCGCCAGTACGCTTTATAAACTCAAAATCCAAATCGACTCCGGCAATGCGCGGGCTTATTTCACCGTCAATGATGGCGTGCCGCAAGCCTTTGGAACCAATTTCCCGGCAGCCGCGACCGATGTGGGCATTGTTGTGCGCCCCATTACCACCAGCGCCAATATCCGCAAGATTTTGTTCAGCTATGCGGAGGTCGGATGGGGATAAAAGACCAACAGGTCATTCTCGACAAACGCGGCTTCATTACTCCGATTACGCCCATTGGGGCAGCCGGAATGCAGCGTTTTGCGGTTGATTTGGAGACCCTGACCAATGACATCCTGAGCGGGCGGCGCGCATGGCTGCGCACTTTGATGACCGCCCCCACCCAAAAAACAATCGCCAGCAATGCGATTACCCCTACTTTGGCATTGCATACCGTCGCCGCCAGCAGCGGCACGACCGATACGCTCAACACCATCACAGCGGTCAATAATACATGGCTCGTGCTCAAGGCCGCCAGTGGACACACGATCACCCTTGCATCCGGGGCGGGAAATATCATCACTACGAACGGCGGCGGGATCGATTTATCGGGCGATAGGGCGGTGCTGCTGTGGTGCGAGAACAGTCAATGGTCGGTGATCGCGGCATCGGGAAACAAAAATAATTTTACGGCACTGGTTGACCCCGGCAGCGGGGATGACAGTACGGCAGGCTATACGATTGGCTCGTTGTGGATCAACACCATTAAACCCCGCATGTGGGCTTGTGTAGACAATACGGCAGCCGCCGCCATTTGGAAACCTATCAGTTCTTTGCAGAATTGGGGCATCCGGGCGGCAGCAGCCACCGCGCAGCCAGTCGGTATTGCAGCGCCGACCCTCAGCGCTGGCGCAACGGGCAACGCCAACAGCGCCAGCGACACCTTTTTGACGGTTGCCAGCACGGCTAGTTCAGACCCAGAAGGATGGGTTACGGCCTCGTTCGATCTGATACGTCCCGAACATGATCCCATCATTGAAATAGGTATCCGAACCAGTTCTCCCATTACGGGCACTTTTTATGTGGGGCTAACCTCAGCCAACATCGCCAGCGGCACCGGATCAGCGCTCCCGGCAGGCACTAAATTTATTGGCTTCCGGCTGACGAGCAGCACCTTGAAACCTGTCCTCTGTGATGGGTCAACGCAAACGGATGGAAGCGGCAGCGCCGCCGCTATCAACACAACCTACCGGCTCAAAATGCGGATTGCCAGCGCACTCAGCACGGTCTACTACTCGATTAATGATGGCGCGGAAGAAGCGCTCACAACGGGATTCCCGGATGAAGCGACGGATATGGGCGCGGTGCTGCGTATCAGTGGGCAAAACCCCGTTACGGCGATGACTACACTGTTTAGCTATTTGAAGGTGCAGTGGTGAGCAACCGCATCTGGGCGGATGTATTTGATGCCAATGGCGCCAAAAAGGGCACGGTTTACGATCTCCTGACAGTAGCGGTTTCCAAACTGCTGGATGGCGCCGGGTCGGTGAATGTCTCTTTCTCGGCTGCATCCGATAGCACAATCACTCTTCTGACGCAAGAATGCCACATTGAGATTTACATCGAAAATGATGGGTATGTACGGCTGTTCGGCAAGGGGGTTCTCAGAAAGCGCAAAGCCAGTGCCGCATCGTCTTCTGCGACTATCACGATGACGGGGCCGGATTCATTGGACGCACTCACGAGGCGCAATGCGCTGCTGGGGCGCATTTACACCGATGAACCCATTGTCAATATTGCCAGCGATTTGGTCAGCCTTGTGCCGGGCTGGTCGATTACGGTTGATGATGGATTAGGCAACCAAACCGACCGGTTCGATGGGGTCAGTGTGCTCAAGGCACTCATTGGCCTTGCGCAAAAGAAGGGGCTGCACCTGCGTGAAGGCGAGGATTTCAATACGCTCGAATTGGGCGCATTTGGCAGCGATTCAACCCTTATTGCGCTCAAACCGGGGACACTGACGCCGGAAATCAATTACGCTGATGATGTGCTGATAATCGACAGCATCTCGCAATCCATTGATACCTCCAGTGTGGTCAATTGGGTTATCCCGCTGGGGGGCGGCGAAGGAACTTCTCAACTCACCCTCGCCAACAGTGACCGCACAAGTCCTTATACAATCCACAGCCTGACCGGACCGGATGGGCGCACCCTCTATTATCTCCAAGATGATGACAGTATTGAATTGTACGGCGAGATTCAGGGGCCGCCGCTGCTCTATAAAAGTATCAATCCGGTCGCCAACAGCGACACCGCCAAATTATTAGCCGCCAACGCCCTGTATGATGCCGCAGCAGTGGATTTACAGCGGATGAGCGTGGGGCAGGAAACCTACACCGTCACCGCGAAAAAGAATAAAAAAGTGCCGCGTCCCGGCGACAAAATCCAACTGATTTACAAGGGCATTGTGCCGGTCACAAACGATACCAGTTTCACCTACATCGATGTCAACGACACCTTTTGGATTTTAGGGGTCAAAGAATCGATTAGCGCGGGGGGCGCAACGCTCACGCTGGATATTTCCAATGTCGATAGACGCCCGATGGATTTGGGGTCGCAGGTCGGCAAAGTGCTTGAGGATATGCAAGTCCGCAATACGACCCCTCAAACCACCATCTTTTATTACCAAGATTCGAGCGAACGGGTCATCATGGGCGGCGTGAGTTCGGCAGCAGACAAAGCCGCTGAATGGACTTTACAAATTCCCGATCTCATGACTGATCTTATTCGCGTCCGTTTTCAATTCATTACCCGTCCACCATATTCACTGACCGACTCATATTGGGGCCCAACCGGCACGCCACCCTACAAAAAATTTTATTATGTTTCCAATGGCACAACGGTTGCAGCGGTTTATCCAACGGTGCTCACGATGGAATTTGACGGCGTGGATGTGACGGCTGCTCTCGACCCAAGCGGTCAATGGAATCGCAACGGAGAGAATGCTGCACTGGATTTTACAGTCGATATTACCGAGTATATTCTCAATGCATCCGGCGGCATTTTCCAAACGCATACGCTGGTCATGAAGGCCGGGAATTATGCCAGTAATCAAGATTTAAAGATCAATACCGCTTATGCCGATGAGTTAACCACCCGCTGCGTGGGCGTCATCGAAGGCAAGTTTATGGTATTGGGTATCGGACAGGCTATTGTGACTAGCTAAGGAGACTCACATGAAACGGTTTCTATTCGTTCTGGTTCTACTTTTCGGGTTCATTTTGCCGGTGAAGGCACAGCAGGTTTTAAGTGCCACCAGTGCCAGTGCGGAACAGCACGCAGACGGGAAATACTATCTCGTGCTGTCCGGCGATCAAGGGTTTATCAACCGCGCCTGTTCTTTTGGGGATTGTTCGCAGGGATTCAACAGCCGGATCGACGCCCTCAATTATTGGGCGCTCTTAATGGGGAAATCGTTGGGATTAAACATTGTACCCATCCCGGCAGCCCCGGCGGCTGTTCAGTCAGGGGGTGCTGCGCAACCTCCATTTGTTCCACCAGCGGATTATCCTTGCGGCAAGAAACCTTGCATACCGCCGCCCCCGCCGGGTCATCATGGGTATCCCGGCCCTCGTGCGACCGAAACATGATCGCGCTGCGCCTCGGATATTGAAATGTCACCCCTCGAAACTTTGTGCTATACTGAAGCCAGAATAAAGAAAGTATAGAGGGCACGGGTTGAACTTCTGGTTATGTGTGGGATTCTGGATGCTGTTGGCACTGCTGAACGGTGTCTGGGCGGCGGCGGCATGGGAGTCAATGGAGTAGATGCAGTTGAGCAATGAAGCGGTGATTGCGCTCATCGCAATTGCCGGAACGGTGGCTTCGGGAACATTTTATATTCTCAAGCGAAAAGCAGATGCGGCGCTCGAACATGTGCGAGCCGAGAAACGCGAATCGGATGCCCGCGCTGAGCAGGTCGAACTGGATGCGCAAGCGCGGCTCAGAAAAGCGGAAGCCGACGCAGAAGCCCGCAAAGCCGAAGCCCAGCAGGCCGCCTCGATGCTGGAAATGATGAATAAGCAAATTGTCATCAACCGGCAGCAGCAGCGGCGGATGGATGCTCAAAAGGCGTCTGCGGAAGAGGGGTACAAGATAATCCGAGGTGTGCAGGATGACATGAATCGGCAGCTTACCAATATGTACAATGCCATTCGCGAATTAAAAGAAGCGACTCTCGAAACACGCAAAGAAACGATCAAGCGCCTCGATGATCTCCCCCAAAAAATGCATAGCGCGGGGGGACAAATGCTCGGCGATTTTGCCAAAACACTGGCAGGCGAAATGGCTGTATCGATTGCCGAACAATTCGAACGCCAGCGTATGGAAACGACCTTGTATCCTTTCCCTAATCCCGATGACCCCGATTGGCGTGAGGAATTAGTGAAACCCACCGCTTCGGACGTGACGATTCGCAAAGAACCCCTGTTTTGGGACAATGCGCTGCTGCAAAAGCCCTGCGCGAAAATTGCCCCGGAAGGGGAACGGTTGAAGGTGATTACTGGGCGAACGAAGGATTGGGTGATTGTGGACAAAATGCTGGCGGGTGAACGCTGCTGGGGTTGGCTGAAGGCCCGTGAAGTACAGGTCGGGGAGCCGGTGACTGCGTGACCACTGTTGAGGAGATTAAAACGCAGTCAGATGTGGTGCAGCGGCATTTGGACACGATCTCAGACCTGATTCATCTGGCAACGATGTGCACCACCATCGGTCAAATGCAGGCCGTTAAGCAGATGCTCGAAACAGAAAGCGCCATCATGAGCCGCGAAAGCGACCAATTGAGTGGAATGATGAAGCAATTCAAGGAGGAACGGAAAAATATGGTACGTAGAACAGTGGTTGCATTGGCGATTTTTCTCGCCATTTTCCTGCTGTTGGGGGTTGTGAGTGCAGAGGACAATGTGCTGGCGACGAATACGCCAATTCCGGCAGTATTAAATGGGCAGCCGGTCGAGGCGACGCTTGAGCCGACCGCCGCGCCAAATCCATTGGGCGATTATCTGCCGACTTCGACCGAACTCAGTGACACTTTCGCCAAATATCTGGTATTGATCGTAGCGGTCGCGCTGCTCATCATGGGGACATTATTTTATCGCACGTCGGGATTGCTGGCGGCGGGGATGCCGCAATGGGCATTTATGGCCCTCCAAAGCGCAGCGAATACCGGCTTGGATGATCTTCAGCAGCGCGCCAAAGAGACCCCGACACCATTGGATGATGCGGTGGTTACAACGCTCCGGGGACTTTTCGACCAATGGGTCAAAGACGAGACTGATAAACGGGGGCAGACACTACCCATACAATCCGCGCCAGCGATTCCACAGCCGACCAAGGAGTTATACCAAACACTGCCGGTCACGCCGCCGGATGAGCCGCCGGGATTAGGATAAGGGGGCAGAATGGCAACCTTCACATGGAACGGCTACATCAGTGCCGCATGGACGGATCTCGCCGCCAATACGATCATATTTGGCGGGTCGAGTTTCGGCGCGAACATTACCGTCGGCGCCTATCAGGATAGCACGAATGCCGGAAACGGCGATCCGGGGACAGATCAAGGCGCAATGAACAATGTGAAATATCTCACATCGTCCACCATGAGCCTGAATGGGGCGGGCAGCGCCAATATCACTGATGCCAACTTGGCGGCGAATGACTGCACGCTGAAAGTCAATTTCTCGCATACCTCAGCGGTCGCGACCACCGGCGCACGGCTGTACAGCTATGACGGAACGACGACGACGACCGAGGCGGTTGGCGTGGCGGCCTACGCCTTCGAACGGGGCGTCAGCGCGACGGCGTGGACACAAATCAACAGCGATTCCGGCAACATTGGCGGCGACAACAGCGGGGAGCGGCTGGCATTGGCTGACCAATCCTCCGGCACCAGCCATGATTATTATGTGGCCGTGAGCGCATCACCCGAAAGCGTCGGGGCGAAAACCAGCTTCGATTTAGGCGTCGCGCTGACCTACAGCTAAGGAGACGATATGGACGACCTCAAGAAACGATTGGCAAAACCAGCAAGTACGCCTTCGGTGCAGGCGGATGATTCTTTCCAACTGACGCCGGAAGACATTGCCGCCATTCGCACCCGCTTTAAATCCGCCTACGATGGCTGCGGGTATGGCGAACAACTGTGGCAGCGGATTGAGCAGGACATCGCCAATTTAGAAGAACACCTGCGCAATCAGGACACGGAAATCGTAGGTGTTGCTGCACATCTCGCCACCCGCTACAACAAGCACGCCGATATGGAAGCGGCGCTGGGCGATTTGGCGCATCTGCTGGAGATGCTCCAATAATGTGGGTGGCGCACCTTTCGAATGGTGAAATCGTCGAAGAACCACAGGTCGAGTTCAAAGACGAACTCTCGCCTTGGCATCTGCTGATTGAACGCTGCCGCCGGGATAATCTGCGCATCGTCTTTGTGCAGGTCAAGCGCGGCAATACATGGGTCAACAGCATCCGTAATGCGGATGGTTATGCCTGCTTGTATCAAATGATCGCCGGACTCAACAGCCACAGCATGAGCCTGTTTCAAGGCATCGCCTCGATTGTGGGCGATTATGCTTTCATTTGCTGGGTGAACGATCAAGGGATTGTCTCGCAGGAAATCCAGCAGCGCGACGCCATCCATGTGCATTCCAACCTGCGTGAGAAGCACGATTTGCTATGACCTTTTCGCTGCTCAGCCGTACCCAGCACGCCCGGACGTATCAGAACGATGCCAATCCGCAGGAGAAAATGCTGTGTCTTTCTCACGCCGCGCTGCATTATGAAGGCACACCGGATTCCGGTGCCTTCGACAGCGACATCGACCTGACGCCACAGCGCATCAACAACAGCCTGCTGGATGGCTGGATTGTCAATGCCAACGGCTGGCATTTCGCGTTGGGCAAGCCCAAAGACCCAACGAACCATTTCTACAATTTGGATGGCACCATCGGCTTCGGTGGTCGGCAGGGCGAACATTGGCTGTATATGCGCTTGGTCAATGCGGGTTATCTGCACGCCACAGACCTCGCCTTCGACAGTTTGGGCACGCCGAATTATGCCAACCGCGCCAGCAACCTCAGCAGCAGCACCCATGCACTAACCATTGGGCCGAACGCCGACAGCATCAATGTCGAAACCCTCACCGAATGGCACAACATCTACACCGCGCCGGGCGGCGGCGAAGCATACCTGCGTTTTCGCATGGACGGCGACCAACTCAAACTGGAACCGGTGGTCAACCAAGCGCTGCGCACATGGTTGGAAGCCAATCACCCGCCTGCGACTCCGGCCAGTGAGACCTATTTCACCTTCCTGCTGGAACTCGATTGGAGCGACATCCCACAGCGGATTATCAACGGTATTCAGAAGGTCGATGCCGACGATTGGGATGATACGAACGGCACGATTGAACTGCGGGACGCGGCGGACAAACTGCTGGCCTTCCTGCCGCTGGACAGTGCCTATGTGCTGAGCACTGACGCCAGCGGACATTCGCGGCGTGTTTCCATCCCACTGAAGAAGCGCTTTTACCAGCAGAATGGCAAAACCTATCTGGCGGTCGGCGCGCTGATTACCGATTATCTGACGCTGCCGGATGGCGATCTGGTCTTTGACCCGACGTTTGCTGTGTCTGGGACGAACGACGATGGCAACTGTGTCTGGGGCACATCATCGTTTCTCTGGGATGCCTCAACGGCATGGGCCGGGAACTGGAACAGCCATGTTGAATATGCCGCCGCGATGCTGCGCAGCGTCACCGTTCCCAATGGGGCGACTATTTCGAGCGCAACCGGCACATTCGTTCAGAACTCTGGCACGGATGGCACGGTCACGAATTTGCATTTAAAATTGGCGGCACAGGCCATCGACAGCGCGTCCCAACCGAGCAGCAGCAATTTGCCCTCCGGCTGGACATATGAGACGGGGACGAATTATGACCCGTCCACATGGGTGAACAACACCAGCGTCAATATTGACCTGACCAGCGATATTCAAACCTTAGTCAACCGCGCCGGATGGGCATCCGGCAATAATATCAATTTGGCGCTGTTCGACCGGGGTACAACTTCCGGCTCAACGGATGCCCAGATTTACGATTACACCGACTCGGCAGCAAAAGCCTTCTCGCTGGCCATTACCTACAGCGCCGGGACGGACACCAGCGACAATCAAGCGGCCTATACTGCCGGACAGGATAGCGCCAGCGACAATCAGCCGGGTTATTTGGGTGGTCAGGACACTGCGGCTGACAACCAAGCAAGTTATCTGGGTGGTCAAGATTCCGCTGCTGATAACCAGCCGGTCTACGCCAGCGGGCAAGATGCGACGGTCGATAATCAGGCGGCTTACACCGGTGGACAAGACAGCGCCAGCGATAACCAGCCATCTTATCTGGGTGGACAAGATGGTGCTGTTGATAACCAGTCCAGTTATTTAGGTGGGCAAGACTCTACGCTCTCGCATGTCCCGGCGTGGCTTTCCGGCGAAATGGCGGGGGAAGCGGTCGCTAACCAAGCAGCCTATTTGCACGGCGCGGACAGCACACTGGACAACCAACCTGCCTATCTGGGCGGCGAAAGTTCAGTGTTCGACAGCCAAGCGCTGTATCTGGCGGGCGAGATGCAGGGAGCCGGTCAGCAGCCGGTTTTCATGCAGGGTGGGGCTTCGGCGAGTGACCATCTGGCGGGGTATACGCTGGGCGGGTTGTCCACATCCCACAACCAGCCGGGTTATCTCTATGGCAATGCGGCAATCGCGGCCCATCAGGCGGCTTATATCCGGGGCGCGGGGACGATTCTGCCGCCGACCGAGCGCTTGTTTACCGTTGCCGGAGACAATCGCACGGCTTCCGTTGCTGCTGAGCCACGAACCGTTCAAGTCGGTGCGGAATCGCGTACCTTCAAGGTGAACGTATGAGCAAAATTGTTCGCAATATTACCATCGACATCGGCTCCGACCTCGATTGGGGCTTCGATCTCACGGATTGGCTGGCAAGCGGCGAAACCGTGAGCAGCGCGACGTGGACACTGGTGACTAGTGGTACAGGCTTGACACTTCACGATGATGCGATTTCAGATGACAGCCTGAGTGTCGTTGTCTGGATCAATGCGGCAAATGCGGTCGAGAACTCCGGCTCTGCGCCTTATCAGGTGGAGGTTGCGTTTACCACCTCAGCCAGCCGGAAAGAGTCGGCCTCATTTTTAATACAGGTAATTACATGACAACGCAGGGAAAGCGGGTCTATCCAAACGAAGAAGGCCATTTGATTCTTGCGGCGGGTGAATATGGATTCGATCCGCGCGACGGGGAATGGTACTGCCGTGTGCCGCAAGCCAATGGATTTTATGCCGGAATGGGGCGCTTGTCTGCCCACGAAGTTGTTGAGCACGAAGATGGGACAATCACCGTTTCACCCTCTATTCTCGTCACTGGACATCATGACAGAACATGGCACGGGTATTTAGAGCATGGCGTCTGGCGTGAGGTCTAGCAGACAGGCTGTTCGCATAAAATCCTGCATAATTTACAGCGATAAATTGATAGCAGAACGTCTCCGCGAATGGGGGCGTTTTGATTGCTTAGGGTGCATCCTGTTGCATTGATTCCAGCAAATCAATAATATCGTCCCGTTCAGCCGGATCAACATTACTTTTTGCAGCAGCTTCCATGATGGGGATAGGATCGAAGTTCGGATTATGCCCAGTCAGTACCCATGTTACATCAACATCATAGATTTCGCAGAGCCGCAGAAGATCATCGACTCGCAAACGAAAGAAGCCCGCCTCAGTGCCCCGCAAAAATAAATCTAAATCATTTCCGGCCAATTTCCCGGCTTGAATATCGGTTAATCCGGCATTCTTCCGTGCCAAAATTAACCTATCGAGAATCGGTTTTATATCTACGTTGTTCATCATTTATACCCTTCCTGCATAACTGTATGCAATTATCTTCAATTGCTTGCGCAGTGCCCGGCGGCGATGGCGATGCGCCAAGGTGTAATCGCCGACCGACCGTAAAAAGGCGCGGTTGAGATGCGCTTTCCTGCGGCGGCGATCCGGGTAGATGTCGTGGGCCGTGCCTAGCACGTCTCACGATTTTCTTGCAAAAGTTCATGCAAGTAATAAAAGATAGGATAGGCTTGTAACGGCACTACCGCGTCTCCGAGCGCTTCAACACGCGCTGTACGATTTGCCGTCGTTCGCGGCGCGACCGTGCGGGGTGGTTCGTAGGCGTACTGGGGCTGATTTTGGTAGGCCGGGTATCCGACAAATCCGTCCAACCGAGCGGGAAGCCCATGAGCAGTTCTTCCCATTCGGGATTCATGGGACGCGGTTCTTCCTGTTTGCGCAGCGCATCGGTCAGCGTATCGCCTGCGCCATGCAATTGGCGGCTGCGGACACTCGCCCGACGTGCATGGGCGTCCCCGACCATCGGCGTCGGCCAGCGCTGAAGGCGTTCGACGTAATCTACTGCCTGCGAGAGACGGATTTGAGTTGTCGAACCACTGCCCGTTGTGCGTGGATTGATATAACGGAGCGCTCCATTGGCACGAATCAGCAACTTGTCGGGGTTGAGCGCCCGGACGCGGTTGTCTGTCCTCGATGGCGTAGGCCACAATGAAAATGCGCTCGCGAAGGTGCGGCGCACCGGCATCGGCAGCCGAAATAATGCCCCACCGTCCCACATACCCCATTTGGGCAAGGTCTGCAATAACTCCACTTCCCCCCAAAGTGAGCAGCCCCTTAACGTTCTCCACAACGACCGCGCGGGGTCGTAAGTCCCCCACAAGTCGCCGGAACTCACTCCATAAACCAGAGCGTGTGCCTTTGCCCATGCCGGAGCGTTTCCCGGCGTGAGAAACGTCTTGGCAGGGAAAACCCCCAAAGAGAACTGCGACCGGCGGCAAATCTTGGGCATGAACTTCTTGGATGTCCTTGAACGAACGCGCATTGGGCCAGTATTGTGGGGCATGTTTGGCTAAAACCTTTCGTCGCCATTCATCGAGTTCGACCTGAAAGCGAATATCAAAACCGGCCCATGCGGCGGCGAGGTCGAGGCCGCCAATGCCGGAAAAGAGTGAGCCAGCGGTGAGCGTCATGCGCCGTTCAACGCCTCCTCTAACTGAATGCGTTCCATATACATGAACAAATCCGGCGCATTGGCGAGGGCTTCAGCTTCGCGCAGGTATTTGACGCCCAGCGTGTGATATTCCGGCTTGAGTTCCGCCCCGGCGAACTTACGCTTCGCCTTCAAGGCTTCAAAGCCGGCGCTGACGTGTTTGGAGGCGAGGAGCGTGAGATAGGGGTCGGTCATGCTGAGCGCTCCCAATTCCACAAGCCCTGCGCACCTTTCGCCGGAATAGGATCAGGGAATACTTCAATCAATTCCAATTTCCAAGCGGCTCGACCGGGCGCATAATTCCCAAAAGCCTTTTCGGAAGATGCCAGATTGGGCAACACATCTTCAGTGTGATAAATCGCGGTCAACTTAACGATGCAAAGCATCGCACCCAATGCCATCGGCTCTCTGTAGGAATGCAACTCGGCAGGAAACCGCAGCCGGAAGTCATTGAATGCTGCAACCTCTGCGTTCGTGAATCGTTTCGCGGCATGAATCGCCAGCAACCCGCGATAATTGGTTGCCCAACTGCGGGTTTCGTAGTGTTTCGCCCCAGCGGCAATTAACCATGCCCAAGGCTGCCAGAGGGTGAGTGCTTTCATAAATCTTCTTTCTTCCATGCACGGATATAGGCGACATAAACACCCGCGCGCGAGGCTTGGGCAATGATTTTCTTCATATCGCCGTCGGTTTTGGGAAATGGCTCACTACAATTGACGCTGCCAGTGACGCGGAGCACCTGCTCGGTCTGCCAATCGATAACCAGCACTTCAACAACATCCGGCGAAGTGGCAGCGGCTTGAGTATCGGCTTTGCGCGGACGGCGTTTTTTGGGAATACTCCCGCCATTGTTGTTGACCTTAAACCACTCCCGATAATGCTCTGTGCAGCGGGTCAACCGCAGGCCGCTGCGCGTGACATGCCGGGGCTGATTACACCCCGGCACGGTGCAAACACCCTCTGGCGCTGACCAACGGGGTTTGCTCATGAGACTGCCACCTGTGTGGGTTCATGCCAGACAGGGAAGCCTGCGCCGTTTTTAGGATGGGCAACCGGATCGGCGTTGACAGCGGCGATTTTGGGGCCGCCGATGATGGTATACAGGCGGATATTGCTCAGCCGGGTCTCGCGGGACTGCTCGGTTTGGGTGTTGAACAAGGTCATGGCACGCACGCCTGCATCATAATCCCCGATTTGGGTAATGCGTTCATAGCGAATGGTCGAGCCGCTACTTTGGTCGAGCACATCATCCACCGCGAGGTATTTGAGATCGCATTCGATGACGTGAACAGCCGCTTGCTCAGCGGGCTTGCCGACCCATATCCAGCGGTTGACTTTCAATTCGACGAGCGAGACATCCTTTTCAGCCAGCTCCGGTTTGGGGCCGCCCACGACGCGGTACAGCGCGTCGGTGAACTTGTAGGACTCCATCGCATCCTTGGCGGCATATTTGATGACGCCGACATATTCATTGACCAGATATTGGATGTCCACGACTTTGACGATGATGGGATTCCTGTCGTCCGGCGCTGAAAGCGAGAGTAAATCATCCTTGGCAAGGTCGGCAGGCGCGCAGTAGATGCCAGCGCCCAACTTGGGCGGGCGCAAATTGCGCGGAATGGCTGAGGATTGCGCCAGTGTGGGTGGGATGGGTGCCGGATTGGAGGGCACAGGTTCATTATCCAACGACAGGATTTTGGGTTCGGCGGGTTTGTAGGCCAATTCCGCCAACCGCAGCATAAAATGCGATTCGTCCAGCATGGTATCCGACAGGCCGGATAGGGCGTGACCGGGTTCGATCAGGTCTTTGATGTCATCCCATTTGAGGTTGAGCAGCTTGAGGAAGGCGGCGACACGCTCACGACCGCCATTGGCTGACCAATGCGCGCCGGGTGGTGGTGGCAGCTTATCCAGAAACGCCTTGAGTGCTTCCGGCGTTTTGACGGATTTGATAGCTTCGACCTTGAGATAAGCACCGACATTGAAGCCGTTCACGGCGATGCGCGGCAGTAAATCACTGTCCGCATTCTTCTGCGCTTTCAATTGAGCCAACGCCAGATCATAGTCAATCATTTCGATGCGATTGTCTTTGGCATCTTTCTTCCAGCGGTTGATGATGGCGACGCCTGTCGCGCTGCGAGTCGATCCGCAAATGGTCAGTGAGGCGGATAACTGGACGGTATTGGCCGTTTGCTGAACGAGCACCGGCTGCGAGAGTGACCAGCCCGGATCAACCAGCGAGAGGCGGCGGCGAATGGCCGATTTCAGTAGATAGACATTGTGTGAGCCATTGAAACCGTGCTCGTCAAGCCGGAATGGTAGGGTTAGCAGTGCTTCCTGAGCAGATGTGAGGGTCATGATAACCTCGCAAGGATTGCTAGGGCGACGGCTGCCGCGATCCGGTCTTCAAAAAAGGACATGAGCGCATCGTCATCATTGAAACGTGCGACGAATTCGCTGTAGCCGGGTTTAGGCACGGTTACGAAAGCGCAGTAAAACTCACGCAGGACAAGCGACGGCGGCTTAGGCGCATTCTGCTGCGCCACGATGATGCCATAGGCGGCGATGGCGGGAATGTTCGCGCCGGGGGTATGCAGAATCAGATTGGCATAATGCGCAATTTGCATGTCGGTTTCTTCTATCGTCGGCTGCTGTGGTACACTAGACATAGGTTTTCTCCTAATGAAGGGAGGGTTTGAAAGCCTCCCCTACGGGTGAGATTGAGAGCCGGTGGAATGTGTGCGTTCCTCCGGCTCGCTGCGTTTTAGGCTTTTTTGCGCCCGCGCTTTTTGGTAGGCGGGCAGGGTTGATCCAGATAAACGATGTATTTGCCATTGCGGCGCTGGAACTGGATGTCGCCAGCGGTACACCAGCGTGAAACCTGATAAGCCGGGACATTGTGCATCCGGGCGAAGTCCGATTGATTACCAACCGGGCGGCCTGCCAAAATGTCGTGTGAAGCCAGATGATGTTCAATCGCGGTTTCCGGCGCAGTGCCCCGCAAGTCCTCAATGGTGCGGCGCTGGCGGTCGATTTGCTCGCGCAGGCGGTTGATTTCGACCTGCATCTCCTGAATGCGCTCCTTAAGGCGTTCGGGCGAGTCGTTGACGCGCTCTAGCTGCGTAGCCATAGCGAGGCCAACGGCGCGGGTGACGATGCCGGTCATGACTGCTGCTCCACTGCAAGCTGCTCAAAAGAGGCAAGGAGTTCTTGTAAAAGCTGGCGCTGTCGGTCGGTGGGTTCTTCATCGCCCAGAATGACATTCTGAAGCCGATTGATGGCGCCGAAATCGTCGCTGCCGGTGATGTCATGGATACGCTGCGTGAGTTCCATCATGACATCGTAGAAAACGGCTTCGTGAGCTTCGTCGTAGGCGTCTTCATACATCGATTCGGATGTGTCACTCCATACCTGCTCTTGAATTTCAGCCGAGAGATGAGCGATCAGGGGGTGGGATTCATCACCGGACATGAGCGCTTCTTCGAGGTCGTCATATTCGGCTGCTAATTTCTGATGCAGCTCATTGAATTTGTGCAGCATGGCGGCGCTGGCGAGCCGGGCGGCATCGAACTGCGTGATCCGGACGGCGAGTTCATTGGAGATCTGCCATGCATTGTTCACGGCCAGCTTGGCGTTTTCATCGCCGCGCTGTTCGGCGTTTTGATAGAGCCAACCAAGATTTTGCTCGATGACATTGACCTGCTCGGCGGTCTTCTGAACTAAGCCATCGAGGGTTGCTAACTGGGCATCGTGATTCGCAACGATACTTTCGGGGGTGTCGGGTACATCGTCTTCTTGCTGATAGTAGTGATCGGTCATGATTAGCTCCCAACAGGATGCGGTAAAAGCGGACGAATGGAAATGGGTGCATTGGCAAGGGCGTTCTCGTAAACGCGACGGCCTTCGTCAAGCACTTCGACTAAATCCTGCTGCGCGCGAGTAGTGGGACGCGCAGAGGGTTCGACCGGTTGAACGATGACGTGCGGGCCAACGGCGGTGACGGTCTTGCGGGTGGACGATTGTGGAGCGGGTATAGGTTCCCGACGCATCCAAACCACATCCAGACGATCTTCATAATCCCGATATTCTTCTGCGGGACGGATGAACTGAATATGGAGTGGTGTCCAATCCTCATTCAACATTTCGGCAAAATGATCTTCAGTCATGTCGCGGAAGACCTTGATTTCCTGCTTAGGGGCGGTGAGGACATCGGCAGATGGGACGGCGATGGCGGGGGCGGATTTGGCGCAGGCTTCCGCTAATCGCTCAGTGAGTTCGGCGTTGTGCTGGTCGGCGGCGAAAGCGTCGGCAATGGCGGAATCGCGCGATTCAGTGACGGCTTCAAGGTCGTTTTCCAATTCGGCAATCCAGCGCTTCTGCTCATCCACCTGCCAAGAGAGCGTCACCAGTTGGGCGCGCAGGTCTTTGATGAGGGCAGCGGTAGCGGTGAGGTCGGTATCCACGGGGGATTCAGAGGGCGCAGCGTGCTGCGCCCCTACGGCGTCGGATGCATTCACAGTCCAGTGCATCATGAAGCCGGGCAAGTCAGAAACGCGCACGAGGGCATCCGGGCGATGGGTTTTATCGGGTTCGGTGATCGCCATGCGGTAGCCGATGACGGGCGGATTCTTGCCTTTGAAATCGCGGTCATATTCAACCGCAGTGATTTCTGCATAACTTGTTTTGGTGAAACGGTCGCCAATTTGATAGGTGAGGGTGTTCAAGATTTGATCGGTCATGATCGGGTTATCCTTTATTTAACGCTTATTGAAGCGGGTTATGGCTGGCGAAATTGAGGGCGAAATCCGCGACGGAATGACGCTGGCACAATTTGCGGGCGGACGGGGTGAGATTGAGGGTGATGGTAGTATCGATCAGGGCGTCGGTGTTGAGCCGATCCATGAGCGCGTCCATCGCCGCTGCAAAAACGGGATCGATTTCCATTTTCGCAATCCATGTCGCGACATCGCAGCGCTGGACAAAGATGCTGGGGGCGACTTCGGTGAGGACGGTGGTCATGTCCTCGATGGCGGCAGCAATCGCCGGGTCGGCAGCCTTGAAGGCTTCCAGTTCGAGCGCGCGGTCGGTGGGAATGAAGATGCCGGGGGCGATTTCGGTAGAATTCTGCATAGTGAAAAAAGTTCCTTTCGATTCGACTCATTGAGCGAGGTTGGTTATATTTGCAAGAATCTTAGCATCAATAAGGGCATTTGTCAAGCTAACTGGACACAATTCAAACCAACTTCACACATTACGGTATTAGCTTGACCCCTAGTGAATTCTGATGTACACTCATAGAAAGCGAGTTAGGAGTATGCCAGTGATAAATCGCCTGCCTGCCCTTATTGGGCAAAAACAGGTAAACGAAAATCGGGTCATTAATGTGGCGACAATTGCCCAAGAAACGGGATTGTCCCGGCAGACTATTTACAGTTGGCTCAATAATGAACTCCAGCGCTTCGACAAAGACACTATTGAAATCCTGTGTAAATATTTCAAGTGTGATGTAGGCGATTTGCTGACGGTCGCTGAAAAATTGCCGGAAGCGCCAAGGTATTAATTTCCTGCTTGTTTTCATGGCAGACACGTTTCTGCTTGCAACTTAACAACTTATAAGGTAGATTCCCGCTCTTAAACCCATTGAATCACAAGATCAATGAGTTAACGGCATGAATAATGCAACAAGTTATGCAATAGGGGGCGGGGATGAAAATCGGGCGTAGGGGCTGGCTGATTGTACTAGGGGTACTGGTTGTTTTATGGGTCTACGGCAAGATTGTAGGCCCGCCATCGATAGCAGCGTTACCAACCTTGGCGGTGCTTCCGAGTTTGACATGGACGCCTGCACCCACCGCGTCATGGACACCGACCGCGACCGGCACGCCGAGCGCGACGATCACCGATACAGCACCGCCGACCGTGACCCATACGCCAACATCAACACCGACCGCAACGGCAACGCTCAGCCTAGAAGATCAAGCGCGCGCTGTTATGCAAACATCATTAGGAAGCCTTTATCCTATCGAGCGCGTGAGTGTAATTGATATAGGCAGCCCTAAGTTACTGGCGATGGATTATCCGATGCCGGAGGATTTCAGCGGCTATAGACCTGATTTTGCTGGACACCAAATGCTGGCGATGGCCTGTGCGCTTATTCAGAATGGGTTTGATAGTGATTGGCAATTTCAATTTTCTGCGATGATTAACATTGTGCACAAAGCAACGGGGAAAATGGATCGCATTGATGGACTTTCTATTCGAATCACATCGAGCAAAACTGCCGGGCTGAACTGCTCCAACACCGATTTCATTGACCCGCAACTGGCAGCCGATGACTATATTCTTGATCCGGTGATGTCTCAATGACTAAGCAGCGTCGTCGCCGTCGTTATCGAAATCCGAATGATAGTGTGGATTTACTAACCGCCATTATCGCCGGGATTGCGGGATTGATCGGCAAGCTGTGGGGGAAGATTCGTAAAAAGTAATAGTTGTTAATTGTGAAAAATTTTGGCAGGGTTTACGTTTTACAGTATATTTAATGCACAGTATATGGCGCGCAGCGGAAGGCGCTCGACGGACAGAGAGACCGTCGCCGGATTCGAGGCCGGGCGCGCAATTGGGGTGGTTCGCGTGTGCTCAGCAAAAGATGCTTGAGAACTGCATTGAGTGGAGCGGGCAAAACCTTAAAGAGCTTGCGCCGTCGCAGGAGCCGCCCCTAAGCATCTGTGATCGTCAGATGTAAACAATACGGTACGTGAGGGACAAATCAACAAAAACTCACGGGGCGCACCCAGCCCGAAAGCGGGGAGCATGGGAAGTCCGATGAGGACGGATTGCGAACGCTCGTTTGCTGCAACGAGATTAACAATATGCGGAACCGGCATCATGAGCCGGGGGAAAGCGCCACTCCTCAAAGCGCCAAACCGGTACTCACGCGCAGAGTGCTTTTTACGGGTGCGCAAGTCCCCGGCGTGGGTCATATATAAAGCGGGCGCAAAAGCTCATAGTGCGCCCATAAATGTTTGGAGGGTGCTCGGAAGAACCGTAAACCGAGGCTGATGGGGTGGCAGCGAGTCCGCCCTTCTTTGACCGCCGATATAGTCTTTGCAAACTGCAACTCGCTAATACAACGGTAGGCAAAACAAACCGCTCAGGGACAAACTGAGCGGCGCGGCGGAAAAAGGTCTTTTTCGATCTCGGTGATTCGCGATTGATGATTTGTGACAGCCATCACGATTCACCCTACACAATAGAGGGTAACGTAAATGCGGGAATATTGCAAGCGGTTATGCAAATATCTATCTAAATTCCTACAGACGGTTGTTCTGTGGTTATGCAGCGTCGCGGGGCTTACTCGCCTCGTCGCGTCTTTTAGGCGCATAAACGAGGAATATTATCGTTATGCTGAACCGGCAGAGTTGCCCCCGGAGCATATCGGCTGGCTGCAAAATCGTCCTAGTGAAATGTATAGACCGGGTTGGGTCTATCTTATCAAGGCATCAGATGGCTTTTATAAAATAGGCTGCTCTTCTCAGCCGGAGCGGCGAATTAAGGCTATCAGCACTCAATTCCGCACCCCAGTGGAAACCATCTGCATTATTCCGGTAGAGAGTATGCTCCCTTGCGAGAGATACCTCCATGATCTTTTTCATGACAAGCGCGTATATAGCGAATGGTTCGATCTTGCCCCAGATGAAGTGAATTTTATTCGTGGTATCAACCGGCTCGTATTACTTGAAACGGAAGGTGAACAATGAATACCTTCCCTATCATCATCCGGCCTGAATATCTCGAAATCTGCGAGGGCGATCACTGCGCCGCTGCAATCCTCGATCTTTTCAAGCGCTGGTCAGCCAGCAAACTCAAGAAGAAAGCTGATAGCTGGATTTACAAAAGCCAGCCGGAACTTTGCGAGGATTTGATGGGCTTATTTGGGCGCAATCGGGTAGGTATTGCGCTATTGAAGCTGCGGGATTGGGGCTATCTCAATCATCGACAGAACCCCAGAAACCGGCAGGACAAAACGCTTCAATATCAACTCAATATGCCCATTATCACCGAATGTCTGGCTTTACTTTCGGTGGTCTCAGAACTTAAAAATGATGCTCCCGAAGGCATAAAAGAGGGTTCCGAGGCTTTAAATTTAAAGCCTCAAGCCCCGGATTTAAGCGATGAAGAATCAAGGAATCTATCATTGATCTCATCAGGGATTACATCAGAAGAATCATCATCCACGCCCGCCCCCCACCCCGATGACGACGATCTTCAAATTTTCAAATCCTATGAAAATCGTTTTGGGGAAATCGAAACCGCCGTGAAGGTTGAACTTCGAGGCTATCGGCAGTTGTTGTCATCGGATAGATTGCGAGCCGTTATGGGACGCTGCGAGACCTCAGTGGGGCGTTCATGGGCTTATGTTCTGAAAGCATTGCAAAACGAAGCGCAGCGGGAAGGCCGTGACAAAACTAAATGGCACGCTGACGACAATCACGCATTGCCAACTTCCGCGCTTCCACCGGGATTCGCGCCGCTGAGTAACCCGGATGAGGCGGATACGGATGATGATCGCGAGATTACCACGCATGGGGATACCGCCGGGCCGGAGGAGGAGACGAAGCCGGATATTGACCGCCCTGCTTTTGACCCGGAGTGCATGGAAGCGCAGGCGTGGAGAACCGCCTACAGCCAGTTAGAGATTCAACTGGATCGCGGCACTTTCAATACATGGCTGCGCAGCGCATGGTTGTACAAGATCGAAGGCCGGACGCTGACGGTCGGCGTGCCGAATTCCTACGTCGCGGATATGTTGAATCACCGGATGAAGCGGGACATTCTGCGCATGGTCAATGAATGCGCCGAGCAGCCGGTGGAGGTGGTGTTCGAAGTCCATTCGCAGCCTGCGGACAA
>OBIZ01000003.1_pt1 | contig 53733 bp, 42 predicted proteins | sample 1519801 | NCBI WGS metagenome assembly OBIZ01 (sample SAMN01911456, study PRJEB22533) | soil metagenome | biome: Soil | place: Malaysia | collected 2012-04-30 | depth DG_metagenome m | reverse complement strand
CTTTTCCCTCCGATGGAACCTGAACCGAGATTTCCGTGCCTTTGCCGGGACTGGAATTAATTATACATTCACCACGCAAAGGAATCAGCCGTTCTCTTATGCCGATCAGCCCCAGGCCGGACCTTCCTTTCTGTCCCATGACGGTCTGGACATCAAAGCCCGCGCCATCATCGGTAATTGTCAGATGGATCCTGTTCTGGTCCTTTTGGATCTGAATGGAAACGTGAGCAGCCCTGGCGTGTTTGGTGATATTGTTCAGCGCCTCCTGGACGATACGGTAGAGGGCGACCTCCACCTGAGGTGAAATTCGTCCGCCGGTGTCTCCCTCCACGGTGATTGGAACTCCGAACCGCTTCGAGACGCCATGGGTTAGGAACTCCACTGCAGGCACCAGCCCGAGGTCGTCCAAGATGGTGGGGCGTAGTTCGTGGGAAAGACGCCTCAGTTCAGTTTCTATTTGCTCGATGAGTACCTTGATCTCACCGATCGTCTGCTGGGCGGAGGGTGGCAGGGTATTCACCATCCCATCGATTGCGATGTGGACCGAGACCAGAAGCTGGCTTGCCTCATCATGCAGCTCGTGGGCGATGTGTTTTGCACGTTCTTCGAGGGCCTCATTCAACCGGTGCAGGGCTTGTTCGGCCCGCTTGCGCTCTGAGACGTCGCGGGCAATTCCCTGGATGCCAATCACTTTTCCTCCGTTCAGGATCGGCCGGGCGCTGACCTCAATGGTAAGGGAGTGCCCGTCTTTAGTCAGAATCTCAAGCTCATGCGTCAGGGGATCACCGCCAGCCATCAGGTGCTGGAACATTTTGGCCGCTTCTTCGATATGCTCCATTGGCAGGAGGTTGACCGGGATGGGAGGCGGCTCGTCCCGGCGATATCCTGTTAGCTTTTCGCCTGCCCTGTTGATCGACGTCAGTCTGCCTTCGGCGTCTGCGGTGAAGACGATGTCGTTCGCGTTTTCAAACAGCTCACGGTAGCGTTCCTCGCTGGCCTGCAAGGCGGCGTTCGTTTCCCGGTAGCCACTGATGGTCATCTCGTACGGAGTGAGGGTCTCGATCAGAAATTTCTCGGACGCCTTCATGACACCCGACATGTCCCCAACATCGGGCAATTGTGAAAGGGCGCCATTGAGTGCGTCGCTGTGGAGCGTGACCATCTCGATCAGGCTGATCCCCAGCCGCAGAGCTCGGCGCCCCAGTTCATAGGCCTCTTCCAGCACCAGGTCATCTTTTCTTTCCAGGTAACCACGCAGTGCTGACTCATATTGGCGCATGAGTTCGCGCTGGCTGGCTTTCATCGCGGCCTCCCCTGGAACGTGGCGACCAACACCAATGCGTCATCCGTCTCCACCCCGTCACGAGCAAGAATGCCTTGTGCGGTTCTCTCAGCCCTATCGAAAAGAACGATCCCGTCTTCAAATCCCCGCCGGATGCCATCCGTTGCAAGGACAAGAGTGTCCCCGCTTTCAATCTTCAACGCGGCCACACGCAGTGGGGGCAATTTTCCGCCGACGACTCCGCTGGACGACAACAGAGACTCCTTGGCAGGTTTCCCATCACGAGTTGTACGAACAAGCACACCTGCAACATTACCCACGCCCACCCACGCCATGGAGTTGTCGGTTGCGTTGAGAAGGGCCAGGCTCATGACGGCCCCGCGCGTCCGGAGCAAGCTACGGTTGCAATCCTCGAGCACCTGTGCCAGCGGCCTGTGAGAACATTGCTCCACCGTTTCCAAGGCGAGCCTTGAGGCTTCCGCGGCCGCTTTGCCATGACCTAACCCGTCGGCGACGGCAACCAGGACGCTATTTTCAAGCGGTTTTACAAGGTGCAAGTCGCCCGACAGGGTTTCACCCGGCATCCGTCTTTCTGCCACACCCCATTCGATGAGCTCTGAATTCATGACTTCCATTTGATCGTGGTCACAGTCGTCCCACGGCCCTTGTGGGAAACGATGGCAAACTCATCCATCATTCTCCGCACGCCCGGCAGGCCCAGGCCCAGCCCCCCCGAAGTGGAGTACCCATCCTTCAGAACGGCCTCGACGTCAGGAATGCCAGGACCCTCATCCGTAGCCTGGATGACAATGCCCTTCTTTGGCTCCCTTTCGATCGCCCAGCAGATGATGCTTCCATTCTTTGCATAGAGCAGGAGGTTACGAGCCAGTTCTGAGATAGCTGTGGCGATCACGGCCAATTCTGGCGGACCGAAGCCAAGACGGACCCCCAGTTCCCGCCCTTCCTGCCGAGCGGAGAGTATATCTTCGTCCGATTTGATCAATACTCGGACTTCATTTTCCGTACTGGCCATGGCCCATCCGTTTCGTCCGTCGGTTCATATACTCGAGACCTTCTTCCAGGTCGAGGGCAGTTGCCACTCCTTCCAGTTTGAGACCCAACTGGACCATAGAAAAAGCAACCTCGGGCTGGATGCCAACGATTACCGTGTGCGCCCCGCGCAACCTGATTATCGCGGCGATGTCGCTGAGGGTCCGGCAAGCGAATGAGTCAAGAACATCCAGCGCTGTGACATCGACGATTACGCCGCGGGACCGATAGGTGCCTACTTTTTCTGTTAATGAATCCCGCAGGCTGATCAGGTCAGCATCCCGCAAGGCCGCCTGGACAGAAGCGATCAGATAGGGTCCCTGCTTGAGGATTGGAACCTGCATGGCCTATATTCCTTTCTCCTCCTCAGAAGGTTCGTCCATCCGGGTCACTCTAAAGCCCAGCAACCGGTCGGCCTCCTCGATTCCACCGCGCAGGTCGCAGACCGTATTCATCTTGGTCAGGTCGACGCCGATCGTAACCAAAGTCTGGGCAATCTCAGACGATAACCCCGTAACGATGGCCGTTGCTCCCAACAGGCGGGCTGCTTCGACCGTGAGCACGAGATGGTTGGCGACCGCCGAGTTGATGGACGGGACGCCCGTGACGTCAATTACCACGACCTTGGCGCGGTTGGCGCGGATGCCACGCAAGAGTTGACCCGTCAACTGGCGCGCCCGCTGCGAATCGATGACGCCGACAATGGGCAGGATGAGCATCCCCTCTCGTACGGGCAGCACCGGCGTGGAGAGTCCCCGGATGGCATCCTGCTGCTCGTAGATGATCCTCTCGCGCTCGTGAACGAATCCCACGGCTACAGTCACCGTAATCCGACGGGCAGCCGGCTCAAAGGCGTCAAGCATTCGGCTGAGAAGCTCAACACTTGATTTGCATTTGACGAAGAGCGACCGCAATAATACGTCGCGCAAGAGAAGAACGATTCCTATAACCTCGTGAGTTTCCACGCCACGCGGAATGATCCGCTCGGAGAGGTTGCGAGCATATGCCTCAAGGGCCTCGACGGCGCCAGTCTCCAGAACATCGACGTAGTTGTCGTAGATGGATGTTGTCTCAGTCAGAATTTCCTCTTCGCTCATCGCCGATAGAAGCTGTGCTTCGGTAATTCGGCGCGCCCATTCTTCCCGTAACCCGGTTCTGTTTTTGCGCAGATGTGCGACAAGTTCACGGAAGATATCAGAGGATCCACGTTGAGACCGGGGGCGTAAGTTTCTTTTCCTGGCTGCAGGCATGGAAGTTCTCCCTCCTTTGTTCTGCTGGATTCCTGACCTGCCCCCCACAGGCTTTCGCGGTGGTAGCATGCGCCGCGTAACGACTCAGAGCGACAGGGCCCGGGGGATAACAAGGTGAAGGACGCACGGCCTCCCGCAGGGTTTCGGTACCCTTACAGTCGGACAGTTGGTCCCTGTGGCATTGTGCTTGTCACCATCCTGGCTAAATGCGGATACATTTGAAGGACGCTTTCCGGCCCTCTGCCGCTACTTCAACGTTAAGAGTTTTGCCTTTTCTGGGCCGAAGTGTCAAATCCTTTTGATTTGAAGGGCTCAGCAACAGTCAATGCCTATCCCATGGACATTTGCCTTGCCACCGGTATGGGCTGGTGAAGGCAGGAGACTGCACTTGTGCCTACTACGGAACTGAGCTCGTAGCGAACTCGGTCAAACAGGTTTATCGCCATTCTATCTCTGCAAAACATTTCCGCAAACGGAAGAAGTTTGCGTGCAGACAGGGCCTCACGGGAAAGGCAAGCCATGGCTTAATCTGCTGCGCTTTGAGGCCGCAAGCCACACAGCACAAAGATGTTACAGATGCCCTGCGAACCGCAGATTCGACAGAGTTTTTAAGCGCCCGAATTTTGGCAGGTGATGTGCTCTCGAAGCCGGTTGTAGATGCCAGGTAGAGGTAACGCAAGTGGCCGAAGAAATGACGGCTGTGACAACTCGTTACGGACTTCTTCCACCGGAGCCGGTCATCCTTGGCGCGTCAGGCGCCATGAAAGAAGTTAGAGACAAGCTCGAAAAGATTGCATACACCGACGTTCCTGTCCTTATTCGGGGAGAAGCGGGCAGCGGAAAAGAGGTTCTGGCGAGGCTTATTCACAAAAAATACCCTGGTGAATTCACTCCTTTTCACAAGGTAAGTCCCGCCGGCCGTGCCGGATGGCGCAAGAGCGCCAGTTTTGTGCTTTCGCAGGAAGAAAGTAACGGCGGCAATGGAAATGGCCACCGTCTCCAGGAAAGTCCGGGACGACCGGGGTGCATTGGCACATTGTTTTTTGATGAAGTGGCAGAGTTGAATTCCGCTTCTCAGCGTAACCTGACTCAATTGCTGCACGATGACCGGCCGCCCGGCAAGGGCCTTTTCGACTATCCGCCCCCGCTATTTCGGGTGATCTGTAGTACCAGGCATGACCTTGAACAGGAAATGAGTCTGGGTAATTTTCGCGAGGATCTTTTCTATTCCATCAACATTGTCAGCTTGCCCCTTCCGCCCTTGCGGGCGCGGCGTGATGATATCCCGTGGCTGGCGCGGTACTTTTGGGAGAGCTATCAGGAGGAACTGGGTTCAGGCACTCCGGCGCCTTCAACCCGTCTGGTCGATGCACTTCAAGGCTACGACTGGCCCGGAAATATCCGCGAACTGGCGGGGGTGATGAAGCGATATGTACTTCTGGGTTCCGGGGACAGGATTGTCGAGGACCTGGCTACAAAGATATCGCTGCCAGCGGGGTGCCGGACATCCTCCACTCGAGGGGTCTCCCTGAAGAAACTGGCTAAGCAGGAAGCGCAGGAACTTGAGAGGAAGATCATCTTCAAGACCCTCCGTGAAACACAATGGAATCGGAAGCAGGCAGCCCGCGCCCTTAATATCAGCTACCGAACTCTGCTTTACAAGATCAAGGAGGCCGGAGTGCCCCCAAAAAGAATTGTCGTGAAGCGGGAGAAAGCAATTTGAAAAATCTTACTGAGCCGAAATACGGCAAAGCAAACATGGGTCAACTTGACGCGTTGGAATTGAAAAGGCGCGCGGCAGAGGATGCTTTCAAAGATGCCGACTCTTACGCCGTTGGTGCAACCCCTCAAGTCAAGACGGCGCCCTCGATTAAAGACGTTAATCCGGTTTCATTTTTGATGAAAGCGAAGCCGTCACCGGTGTCCTTAGATTCGCCGGAAGGAATTGACGGGGTCTTGGTCCGCGCGAATGACAGCCAAGCCAGCCTTGTTCTTTCGGACGAATTGCTGCAGATCTCCCTTGCGGATGAGATTGCAGCGCTTGAGGATGAGCCCGTAAAGATATTCCACGTTCAGGGTCCGTCGCCCTGGGTGGAACAGGTCCGTGCCGGTAAAGCGTAAGATCATCCGGTAGTCCGCGAGGATCCCGGACATTACCGAGCTTTAAGTCTTTGCGCGTCCTTAATCTACCTGATTTCTTGGCATCTGATTTCCTGATGAAGCAGTGGGGCTCTGACGTTCAATCGTTGAGCCGTTCTTCAGGAGTGAGCGCGAAATGCCACCTGTTTGAAACCTTTACGCTTAGGTGAAAGCTTTTTCGCTTGCCTGCCCTTATGTTTTTCTTCTTCATTCAGAAGCTGGGCATTAAATGCCATGAGGTTACAGCCGCTTGTGTTGCGAGAACCACGCGACAGAGGGTGCAAGAGAGTTCTCACGCATGAACGAGTTTGCATGTTGTGAAGTTGGCTTCCAGTCTTGGCTCGCAGGCTGCAAGGATTTTCACCAGATGCAAGCATGGTCTAACTCGTTGCTGGATAACGGGATAGCAAGGGGCAGCGCCTTGGGACTCCACCTTACGCTGGTTTTCGGAGCATGGTCAAGTTTTGGCATGTCATGTGCGAGGAGACAGTTGAACACTTTTTACCGAGGTTCTTGGCGATAGTGAGATTTTAGGTTTTCATTCCGCAGGATTCCCGAAGAGCGTCGGGTTCCTTCAGGAGCAGCCAAGCGAAAATCACCTGGGCAGGATCAGAAAAAATCCGACGCTTGCTATGCGATCTGGAAGCGAAGGAAAGGAAGAAGGCATGGGAACAACGCTAAACACATTTGATAGTCGGCTGACCTTCTGTCAGCAGCTTCCCACCAGGGGAACGATCTTTGGCCAGACCGAAGGGATGAAGGGATTATGGCAGATTGCAGAAAAGGTCGCCGGCGCCAGCGTCCCAATCCTGATCGTGGGAGAAAGGGGAACCGGCAAGGAGGTTTTTGCACAGTTTATTCACTCCTGCAGCCCCGGCTCCAATGCGCCATTTCTTAAGTGGACTTTGCCGGTCCCAGACGGACGCCCCACCGATGAAATTGCATTTTCCTTGGAAACCGAGGCGTTTGAGGGGGAAGAAGAGCCTGCCGGCAACGGAAATTCTGGCCCGCGCCTGTGCACGCTGTTTGTGGATGAAGTTTCTGAGGCAGGCCCAGCGCGCCAATTGGAGCTTTTGCAGTTGATTCAGGGATACAGGTCCTACATTGCGAGCGATGGTCGAAACATTCCTGTTTCATTGCGCGTCATTGCGACAAGCACCCGCGATCTGGGACAGGAAGTGGACGCCGGAAGCTTTCGCGCCGATCTCTTTTCCGCCCTCAGCGCTGTGACGTTGCGGCTACCTCCGCTGCGAGAACGCAAGGAGGATATCCCACAGCTTGCTAATTATTTCTGGCGGACTTACAGCGAGAGATTTGGTTGCCAATCGGCGCCACCAAACCCGCAGGTGATCGATCGTCTTCAGCAGCACGATTGGCCGGGAAACATTCGTGAACTCGAAAACGTGATGAAGCGCTATGTGGTTCTGGGGACCGAGGGGATCCAGGGAACCCCGCGCTCCGAGCAACCTCGCCGGCCGGTCGCTGTTGTGCCTTCCAACGGGCACTCTGTCTCCTTAAAGGAGGTAACCCGTGAGGCGGCCCAGGCGCTGGAACGCAAAATCATCTTAAGGACTTTACAGGAGACCCAGTGGAACCGCAGACGGGCGGCGCGGGCTCTGAACATCAGCTACCGCGCGCTTCTGTACAAGATCAAGGCGGCGGGGTTGATGTCTGAAGAGCCGAAGGCCGGTGCGCGTGAAAGGGAAATTCTGAATACGAGTAACAACGCCGCGTAATAGAGGACCAGGACATGGCTGATTTCAATACTTCTTTTGATCACGATGCAGCCTCACCCATGAATTCGATGTGGTACGCGGTGCACACTCGCCATCAGCACGAGAAACTGGTTGCCCGCGCGCTGGCCAACAAAGGATTTGAGGTATTTCTCCCTCTTTATTCGGAAATTCGCCAGTGGCGGGATAGGACGAAGATGGTGGAATTGCCCCTTTTCTCCTGTTACGTCTTCCTCCGAGGTGATCTTGATCACCGGCTCGCCATCCTCACCACGCCCGGAGTTCACCGCATGGTGGCCAGTGCAGGGAAACTGGCTGGAATTCCTGAAGAGGAAATCCAGGCGGTGAGGAGCGTAATCGAGAACCGCGTCAATGTGGAACCGCACCCGTTTCTGAAATGTGGTGACCTTGTCCGGGTAAAGTATGGCGCACTTCGCGGCCTGGAAGGGTTTCTGGTACGGAAGAAAGGACAGGCGCGGCTGATTATATCGGTGACATTGCTTGAGAGGTCCGTGGCAGCGGAAGTTGACGCAAGCGCCGTTGAACGCGTCGCAGGCCCACAAGCCGCGACAGCGACACCATATGCCCCGGTGCCATTGGCCAGGGGGTGGGGTTTCGAGAAGGAGCTGCTGGAGCAGGCGCACCAGGCGTCGTTGTAGCAGATTGAGGGTCGGAACATGATGATCTCAGCCTTTAAAGGTTTTCCGATGAATGAAGGGAGGCAGGAAATGTCAAGAGTATGGCTCTGTCTCGCGGCCCTTGTGGTCGTGGGGACGCTAAATGTTTCAGCCCAGTCAGCTGGCCCTTCCAACCAGACTGTTTTAACAGCCGGCATTAACAACACCCAAATGGAAACTACCGATGATTGGAACCGTCGCCTTGAGAGTCTGGTCCATTCTGCCCTTTCCAGTGCTCAGAACACCCCGTCGCCGGGTGATTATCGAATTGGGTCGAACGACCAGCTGCAAATTACTGTTCTCGATGCACCGGATCTGACCCGTGCCGTCCGCGTTGGAGGAGACGGCGATATCTCCTTGCCTTTGCTCGGGACCATCAAGGCTGCCGGATTGACACCGCGCGAACTCGAACTGGTTCTGCAGGCACTGCTTCGTAGAACCTACATGAAGGATCCTCAGGTGTCCGTTACGGTCACTGAAATGCAGAGCCACAGTGTTTCGGTACTTGGAGCCGTCAAGATGCCTGGGGTGTTCCAGATTCGCGGTACAAAGACGCTCCTCGAGATGCTTTCCATGGCGCAGGGGCTTGCGCCTGAAGCAGGAGACGCTGTGCTGGTTATGCGAGGTCCGAGCACTGAGATTGGCTCGGCCCTGTCGCCAAAGGACGAAGTGAAAAGCAACTCTGCAGCAGGTGCAACAAGCCAAACCCCGGTTGCAATATCGTCTGGCTCGTCCCTGAATTCTAGAGAGGAAGGCACGATTGAGATCAGTCTGAAACGCCTGCTTGATTCCGGAGATCCCAAGTATAACGTCTCGATCTATCCAGGTGACATCATCAAGGTTAAAGCCGCGGGGATTGTTTATGTTGTTGGCGACCTCAATCGGCCCGGCGGCTTTCCTGTAAAAGACAACGAACATATTACGGTTTTGCAGGCGATCGCACTTGCGGAGGGAACGGGGCCGGATGCTAACAAAAACAAGGCCAGGATTATTCGGGTTGCAGAGAACGGACAGCAAGTCGAACTGCCTGTCCGGCTGAAAGAGATTCTTTCCGGGAAGGCACCCGATTTTGCGCTCAAGCCCAAAGACGTTTTGTTTATTCCCAAGAACGGAACGAATTCGGCTGCCAAGGGTGCTCTAAGGACACTTTCACAGTGGATAGTTTGGCGAGCAGTTCCATAAACAAGAAAGAAGACATTTCGGAAGCGCTGGAGACTTTGATATGACCGAAGAGAACAAGATTGAACTTTACAGAGGCAGAGTTTTGTCGAGGGTCCGGAAGCTTTCCGCGACAGTCGTGAACTCGAGTCCCCCAGACCCCGAGGCCGATGTCGACCTTCATTATATCCTGCGTGTGCTCAGGGACCACTACCGCACCATCGTGATGTCGGGAATTGCCTTTTTGGTCCTTGCGTTGGTTGTCACCCTCTTCATGAATCCGGTCTATCGCTCGCAGGCAACGATTGAGATTCAACAGGCGACACCAGACATCGCGAGTTTACAGCAGCTTCAGAACCGGACCGCAGTTCCCAACACTGTCGTGGTTACGGAAGTTGAAACGGAGATTGGAATCCTGACGAGTGATTCTCTGGCTCGGCAGGTGATCGACCACGTCATCCTTGCGAAGAATCGCGACCAGTATACTTCAGGCATTTTCGGTAGCATGTGGCACGGCCTGGTTCACTGGTATACCGGTTCTGATGCCAAAGCTCCGTCCGCCACCGACCCAGGTCCTTCCGAGCAGGCAAATTCAGGACCGGCTGACTCCGGTTCAGCGGCTGCATCAGTTGCATCCGAGATGGATCCCAAGGCCTACCAGCGTGTTGTTGACCGTTTTGAGAAATCGCTGAGCGTCTACCGCGTTGGAAGCAGCCGGCTTGTCAGAGTCAGCTACGAAAGCGACAACCCTCGTTTGTCTGCAAGGGTCGTGAATGCAGTGGTTTCCGAATACCTGCAAATGCACCAGAACGCTACAGAAAAACTCACAGAGATGCTTGGCCAGCAGCTCCAGGAGACCAAGCGGGACCTCGAAAATTCTGAAGCGAGAATGTTGCGCTATGCACGCCGGAACAACCTGCTCTATCTGCAGAACGATAACGGCACAACTCAGAATATCGTTGACCAGCGCCTTCGCCAGCTCCAGGATGAACTAACCAAGGCTCAGGCAGACCGATACCAGAGAGAATCGGTTTACAACCTCGTGGAGAAAGGGGACTACGGGTCGCTCCCTGGAGTCTTCCAGGACAAGCTCTTGCAGGACCTCACGGTTCAGGTTGCGGATCTGAAGCGCCAGTATGCAGACCTTTCTTCCACCTTTACTGACAGCTATCCGAAAGTGAAGCAAGTTAAGAGTCAGCTCACGGCCGCAGAGCAGATGCTGGCTCGCGAGCGAGCGCGTGCAGCTGCGACTATCACCAATGATTACCTTGCGTCTGTCCGTCGTGAAACACTTCTAGTCCGGGCATTTCAGAAGCAGAAGGGTGAAGCTTCTCAGGTAGCCGAAAGGTCAAACCAATACAATATATTGAAGAGGAACGCTGACAGCGACAACCAGCTCTATGACAACCTCCTGCAAAAGGTCAAAGAAGCCAGCTTGGTGGCGCGGATCAAGTCCAATAACGTTACTGTCGTGGACCAGGCTATGCCGGAATTCATGCCCGTCAAGCCAAGAGTGCTGCTTAACCTGGCCTTTGGCCTGATTGTCGGACTTGGGCTGGGCGTTGGAATTGCTTTCCTGCGGGCGCACTTCGACACCACCTTGAAGACGGTCGAAGAAGTTGACCGCTTCCTCGGCCTGCCTGCTTTAGCGATGATTCCCGCGGTGGATTCCCTCGCTGAACTGGTTGCGGACGGGAACCATAACAATGGGCACGGCCTGCTGCTTCCTGACGTGCTCGATACATCGCAAATGTCAAAATCCGAAACACCCTGGTACCGGATTGACAAACAGATTCAGCAGAAATATTCGCCCCTGGTGGAGGCGTTCCGGACCCTGGGAAGCTCCGTGATGTTGGAAGCTGCCGGCCGGAAGAGGGTGCTTCGCAGCATCGTTGTCACAAGTTCCCAGCCGGGCGAGGGAAAGACCACGGTTTCGGTGAACCTGGCGATTGCGCTGGCGCAGCAGGGAAGCCGCGTCATTCTTGTTGATGCTGACCTGCGCCGCCCCTCTGTGCATCGCGCGCTTGGGTTCCGGAACGTTCGCGGGCTCTCAGGCTACCTGGGAGGGTTGAGCGAGTGGGCGCCGTGTGTCTTACCGGGTCTCTCACCGGGGCTTGACACTTTGCCTGCCGGACGCTCGGCACAGAATCCAATTGCTCTGCTTTCCTCCGCGCGGATGAGAATCCTGATCAGTGAACTGCTGGAGGAATACGACTATCTCATAGTTGACTCTCCAGCTCTGATGCCAAACCTGATGGACGCTCGCGTTCTGGCCGGCATGGTTGACGGCGCTCTCATGGTTGTTCGAAGCGGGATGGCGCCGAGGGACTATGTCATCAGAGCACGCAAGCAATTAAACAATGTTGTTGGAGTGGTCCTGAACAGCATGGACGTGCGGTCCATGGAAGACTACTACGGCTACGACTCGTACGGATATGTCAACACCAGCGCAGATACCGATGAAGATTCCGCCCGCACTCCCTACGAGAAGCGGATAGCCGGGTAAACGGATTGGTTTGATTGACAGCCTGGGCCCCAGGATTGAAGGGAGTCGGGCGAAGTTATGTTGCAGGTGATTTGAGAAGTCTGTTTGTCGCGGAAAGGGTTGATGGAAAAGGCATTTTCACCCAGTCCTCGAGCCTGCAAGGTGAAGTAGAAGGATTTCGGCAAGGCCTTGGCGGATTAGAACCAAGGCAAGATTCCTGGGCATTTTCCGGGGGACACGGACGGTGTGACTCAGAGGGCGGAGCTATACACCGACGAGGAATGCCAGGCTTAGATTCGAAAATTGCCGGAGTCGCTACGCGGGTAACGGGCCCAAGCTCATTAACCTACGAATGTGTTGGGAGGGTCGCCCTTGGATGCGAAGGTAACTATTGCGCAGTTCTGTGTTCAATCTGACGACCAAAGGTCTAATAGCTAGGTGAAACCAATGCCACTTCGTGCTATGCGCAATCAATTGAATCCTGTGAGGGCGACACCGTCATTGCCGGAGGAAGCCGCGGCCATCAGCGATGGTCCCATCCCCAGCGAAGGACAATTCGGGGAACTTCTTTGCCTGGAGCGTAGACGGGCGGAGAGGTCGCGAAAGCCCTTTCTGCTGATGCTCCTTGACCTTCGAAAGGTCCTGGTAAACGGCAACAGCGGAAGGGTGATCGAGAACGTGTGGGCATCCGTATGTTCCGCGTCGCGGGAGTCAGATATTCGCGGCTGGTATTTGCAGGACGCTGTTCTCGGTATCATATTCATTGAGGTCCAGACCGATGGGTCTGTACCGGTCAGCGACGTCATTCACGCAAAGGTCAGCTCAGCTCTCCATAATCGCCTCGAATCCAATGAGGTCGAACGCATTGGTATCCGGATGTATCTGCAGCCGGACAGCGCTTCCAACTGGGAAAACTGGTCGGGCCTCTACCGTGATCTGCGTGAAAAAGAGTCGGGTAAGAAATTACACCGCACCACAAAGAGGGGCTTGGACATCATTGCAAGCGCGGTGGCGCTTTTGGTCCTCTCGCTTCCGATGGCAGTTATTGCGCTGCTCATCAAACTTTCATCAAAAGGGCCCATTCTCTTTCGGCAGTCACGAGTTGGTTATCGGGGCGTTCCGTTTACTTTTTTGAAGTTCAGGACCATGCGTCACTGCAATGACGGGTCCGTGCACAAGGAATTCATTCAGCGATTCATTTCCGGTGAGATGAATTCCGCCGGTCAGGCACCTGTCTTCAAAATTACCGACGATCCACGCGTGACTCGAATCGGCAAATTCCTGAGGAAGACCAGCCTGGATGAATTGCCGCAGTTCTGGAATGTCCTGACAGGGGAAATGTCGCTTGTGGGGCCGAGGCCTCCAATCCCCTATGAGGTTGAATATTACGACATCTGGCACAGGCGGCGGATCCTTGAGGTTAAACCCGGCCTGACGGGTTTGTGGCAGGTCAAGGGACGCAGCCGCACAACTTTTAACGACATGGTCCGGCTTGATTTGCAATACGCGAAAACATGGTCGATCTGGCTCGACCTGAAGATCTTATTCGAAACGCCGCTTGCCATGATTTCCGGCGACGGCGCTTATTGAAGTCGATCCTTTCCTACCGGCTGATTGAACTCATAAGTTCCAATCCACCTGCCCCGCGCCTTTGCACGGACGCAAAAGGACTGCGGGTCTATAGGGTGGCGGGAAGATCGAAAAGTCCGGTGATCTTACTGGAAAGCTCCTTTCAGCTTTCCCATGGTCAAACCGGCTTGAGCAGAACGGGGGTGCAACATGGTTGGAGTTGGAGTAATTGGTTACGGCTATTGGGGGCCAAACATCGTCAGGAATTTACAGGCCCTTGCTGGCGCAAAAGTTATCGGGATTTGCGACAAGAACCCTGCGGCATTAAGGCGGGCGGAGTCAGTCAATCACGGCACGCGGCTGCTGAACGATCCACAGGACCTCGTCAAATCAGCTGATATTGACGCGGTTGCGGTGATTTCGCCGGTTTGGACGCATTATGAGCTGGCCAAGACGGCATTGGAGAATGGGAAGCACGTCTTTGTGGAAAAGCCCTTCACTCGTACGGTTGCCGAGGCAGAGGAACTTATCGAGATCGCCCACAAAAAGAACCTGAAGATCATGGTGGACCACACGTTCCTTTTTACGGGCGCCGTCAGGAAGATCCGGGAGTTGATTGATGAGGGAACATTGGGAGCTCTCTACTATTACGATTCAATGAGGGTCAACCTGGGGTTGTTCCAGCACGACGTCAACGTTGTCTGGGATCTCGCTCCGCATGACCTGTCCATTCTGGACCATCTGATCAAGAAGAATCCCGAGGCGATCATCGCCACAGGTGAGCAGCACCTCAACGGCTTTGAGGATGTTGCTTTCATTACGATCTATTTCCCGGGAAACGTGATCGCGCACGTCAATGTGAACTGGCTTTCACCTGTCAAAGTGCGGACCACGCTGATCGGCGGGGAGAAGAGAATGCTGGTTTGGAACGACCTTGAGGCAGACGAAAAGATCAAGGTTTACGACAAGGGAGTGGAGATGAGCAACCGGGAGGGGGTTTACAACCTGCTCGTGAGCTACCGGTCAGGTGACATGTGGGCGCCCAAGGTGGAACAGTGTGAGGCCCTTCGCACGGAGCTGTCCTACTTCGTCAACTGCATCGAGAGCGGCGAAACCCCGTTCAACGACGGGGAGGCCGGCCTACGGGTCGTCAAAATGCTTGAGGCGGCGGAGACCTCACTGAAAGGCAAAGGAAAGGCCGTTTATCTATGAGCGAATTTGTCTGTATTTCCCCTGATGTAAGGCTCGGATCAGGTGTCAAGCTGTCCAAGTTTGTCAATCTTTATGGCTGCGAAATCGGCGACGAAACGAAGATCGGCGCCTTTGTCGAAGTCCAGAAAAACGCCAGCATCGGAAGTCGCTGCAAGATTTCGAGCCACACCTTCATTTGTGAGGGTGTAACCATTGAGGACAACGTGTTTGTCGGGCACGGGGTAACCTTTATCAACGACAGTTACCCGCGGGCGACAAATGCGGATGGATCACTGCAAACAGAAAGTGACTGGAAGGTTGAGCGGACGTTGATCAAGAAGGGAGCATCAATTGGTTCAGGTTCAACCATTCTGGCAAATGTAACGATCGGGGAAAACGCCATCGTTGGCGCCGGGGCTGTGGTGACGAAGGATGTTCCCGCCAACGTGATTGTGGTGGGCAGCCCCGCAAGGTTTTTGAGATCGATAGCAATGGGAGGAAATAATGGGCACAGCCTATAAAGTACCGTTTCTCGATTTGACTGGTTTGCACGCGGAGATTGAAGAAGAGCTCGTGGCGGTTTTCAGGCGGGCCCTTAGGTCTTCCGGGTTTGTGGGTGGACCTGAAGTTGAGCAGTTTGAAAACGAGTTTGCCCAGTTTTGCGACGTTAGTCATTGCGTGGGCGTCAACAGCGGCACCGATGCTTTGAGGTTTGCCCTGATCGCGGCTGGTATCGGTCACGGCGATGCCGTGGTCACCGTCCCGAACACTTTTATTGCCACGGCGGAAGCGATTTCACAGGCGGGAGCTGTCCCGCGGTTTGTCGACATCAATACAAGGACCTACAACATGGACGCCGACCGCCTGGAAGACTACCTGGCGAACAAGTGCTTTGTGGACCGCGCCAGCGGACGTCTGTTCGACCTCGTGACTGGAAATGTGGTGAAGGCCATCGTTCCCGTTCATCTTTACGGCCAGCCCGCAGATATGGATCCTATCTTTGACCTGGCGGAAAGATACAATCTGGTCGTGATTGAAGACGCCTGCCAGGCCCATGGCGCGCAGTACTTTTCAAGGAACACCAAACAGTGGAGAAGGGCAGGATCAATGGGGCTTGCTGGAGCTTTCAGCTTTTACCCAGGGAAGAACCTGGGCGCCTGCGGTGAGGGCGGAGCTGTAACGACGAATGATCCCGAAGTGGCGCGGAAGGTCCGCATGCTGCGTGATCACGGCCAGCCGAAGAAATACTATCACGACGTGGAAGGCTACAACGGCAGGCTGGATTCTATCCAGGCCGGGATTCTGCGCATCAAGCTCAGGCTCCTTTCGGAGTGGAATGAAAAACGCCGCGAAGCCGCCGGCCGTTACCGTGAACTACTTGGCGATATTGACGGAGCAATCGTCATGCCCTACGAGCCGGAGTGGACCAACGCCATCTACCACCTTTTTGTTGTGCGGGTGTCGGACCGCGCCGACGTGATGGACTTTCTGTCTGATGCGGGCGTGGGGACAGGGATCCACTATCCCATCCCCTTGCACCTTCAAAAGGCCTACAGTCATCTTGGTTACAAAGCGGGTGACTTCCCAGTGGCTGAGATGGCAGCCGAAGAGATCCTCTCGCTTCCAATGTTCCCAGGCATCACCAGCGAGCAGCAAGAGGTTGTTTCCGCAGGGCTGCAGCAATTTGTCAATAAGTTGTCCGGCGACGAAACACGCGAGGCCGCAGCCTGAGCACATCCTCAGGAAAGTTCTCCCATTTCGCCGGCGGGTCTTGACTTCTGACACCTGTGGCTGATTGGGAAGCGAGGATTCCACGAATGCACGGACTAGATCCAGGTTACGCGTCGGAAGTTGACGCTGTAGACGAACACGAGTGGTACCAAATTCTGCAGAAGTTCAACGACGCCAACATTTATCAGACCTATGCCGCCGGGGTGGTTTATTGCGGTCGACGCAACATAAGTCATCTGATCCTGAAGAAAAACGGTGAAGTCGTTGCCGCGGCTCAAGCCAAGATCCTTAAACTGCCGTGGGTCAATGTGGGCACGGCCACCATTCAGTCAGGTCCTCTCCTGAGGATCGGGTCTAATGAGCCAGACCTGGAAACTTTTCGCCGGGCAGTTCGGGCTTTGCGCAATGAATACGTTTGTAAACGTGGGCTGGTCCTCAGGATTCTCCCCGATTTCTATAGTGACGATCCCGCCTGTTTTTCGGCGATTCTGGCAGAAGAGGGGTTTTCACTAATCCCCAGGGATGTCCGCTGCAGGACGATCCTGATGGATTTGAGGCCTTCGCTTGAAGAAATTTACGGCGGGATTGCAAAGAGTTGGAGACGCAATCTCAAGCGCGCCAACGCGCGCGCGTTGGAAGTGATTGAGGGAACAAGCGAGGGACTTTTCAAAGAGTTTCTTGGAATTTACGAAGAGACTGTTTCACGAAAGAAATTCGTGTCTTTCGCCGACATCAACAAATTCAGGCAAGTCCAGGCTCGATTGCCTGAAAATCTTAAGATGATCATCCTGTTGGCCAGGTCCGAAGAGGGTCTTTGCGCAGGGTTGGTCTGCACCGCCATCGGGAATTCGGCTACGCCGATTTTTGCGGCGACAAGTAATGCGGGCATGGCCAGCCGTGGGTCGTATTTGCTGCATTGGAGCCTCATCAAGAAGCTCAAAGAACGTGGTTTTTCCACCTATGATCTGGGTGGGATCGACCCGACTGGGAATCCAGGAACGTACAGGTTCAAGAACGAACTCGGCGGGCGGAATGGCCGGAACGTATATACTTTGGGGCGTTTTGATGCACATTCGGGGGGCCTCAGCTACGCCTGCGTCAATCTGGCGGATGGCCTCAAGACAATCGGGCGGAATTTCAAGGAACTCGTCGGGGGATTCACTTTGAGAGCGCGTGGGCCAAAGGTTAGCCGTAACTCGGCACGCTTTCATCCAGTGCGAGAGCAGGACGCCCATCCTTCGCGGTCTAGAGTTTGAAATCATGAGCCACTTAATGGAGTGCGGGTAAGTGCGGATTTGTGGGGAGTTGGGCTGGTTTCATTGGGCGTCTTTGTCCAATAAGCGTTCTTAAGGGTTTCAATATGTTGTCTCAAGCAATTGCCCGGTTTTCAGGCGCTCTAAGTCGGCGCTTACTTTTCTTGTTGGGCAAAAGGCCATTCTATCTTCCGGACAGGGGTCCGATAGTCTCGTTCACCTTTGATGATTTTCCACGTTCAGCACTAACGAATGGCGCGACGATTCTTAAATCCTTCGGCGCATGTGGAACCTATTATGCCGCAATGGGTCTGATGGGCCAGACGAACGAACTCGGAGAGCATTTTAGGGCTGATGATCTCGAGCGGTTGCTTGCGGAGGGACACGAATTAGGCAGTCATACTTTCAGCCATCTTTCCTGTCGTTCGACTCCGTTCGATGTCTTTGACGCTGACGTGCAAAAAGGTTGCCAGTCCGTGACTAGGGTCACCGAAAACTCAGATTCCAGCCAGTTTGCCTACCCTCATGGGCACATTACTCTGAAGGCCAAGGGTCGCCTGGGAGCGCAAATGGGCAGTTGCCGCAGCACATTCGGAGGCGTGAACGTTTCACCGGTCGACTTGAATTTGCTGCTTGCAAACCGACTTTATGACTTCACATTCGACCTGTCGGCTGTTGAGCATCTTTTCAGAGTGAATGATCAGAGACGGGGATGGTTAATTTTTTATACACACGACGTTGGTGAAACTCCTTCCCGCTGGGGGTGCAAGCCCGGCCAGCTTGAAGCAGTGGTCCGTATAGCAGTTCGCATGCGGCACAAGATTCTTACTGTTGGGGCGGCCTTAGGGGCAATAGAGAATCCAATCTTCTCTCCTGCCTACAAGCATCATCCAGAAGGCGCCGAGGTTGGCTATCGTCCGGGATAGCATTCCGAACCTGCAATGCCAGTTGCCTTAGAGTGATAGATCGTCCTTTGTTTTCGTACATTGAACGAAGATTCACTTTGAGGGGAAGAGATATTCAGAAACCCCATTTACCCAACACTCCCATCTGTTTCCGTTCTTGCCCATATGGCACAAAGGAACACAGACAAACGTTGAGTCAGGATACCCAGGATGACATCCAAACGTTCTTTTCCGAAAGAGATCTGGATCGACATTGATAACACCCCGCACGTTCCTTTTTTTGCCCCTATAGTCGAAGGATTGGCCCAGCGCGGATTTCCAGTTCTGTTGACGGCGCGCGACGCCTATCAGGTGAAGGAGCTCTTCCGGTTATTCAACATGCCGTGCCGGACAATTGGACGTCACTACGGCAAGTACAAGCTGCTGAAGGTGGCTGGAACCGTCATCCGCGCGTCAAAACTTGCTGCCGCGGTAGCATGGTCCAGACCTGCGCTGGCGTTGTCCCACGGGTCGCGCTCGCAGCTGCTTGCGGCATCATTCCTGAGGATCCCCTCCGTCATGATTGGTGATTATGAGTTTTCCAGTTGGCAGACTGGTGTTCACCCAAACTGGGTGATGGTGCCGTCGGTAATTCCTGACGCCGCGATTCCAATGAACAGGGATTGTATTCTCAAGTATCCAGGCATCAAAGAAGATGTTTACGTTCCCGGCTTCAGGCCAGACCCGAAGCTGCGTGGTCAATTGGGCTTGAAAGAAGAGGACTTCGTTGTTACTGCTCGTCCACCTGCCACTGAGGCCCATTACCATAATCCGGAGAGCGACATACTATTTCGCGCGGCAATTGAATATCTTGCTTTACAGGCCAGCGCGAGAATTGTTGTTTTGCCCAGAAACAAGAAGCAGGCGCATTCTGTGCGAGAGCGCTGGCCTCAACTTTTTGCCTCAGGCAAGATGATCATCCCTGAACACGTTGTTGACGGCCTGAACTTGTTGTGGAGTTCTGATCTTGCCATCAGCGGGGGCGGCACGATGAATCGTGAGGCGGCAGCTCTGGGGGTTCCGGTTTACAGCGTATTCCGTGGCAAGATTGGAGCGGTTGACCAATATCTTGCGCGAAAGGGCAGACTGGTGCTTCTGGAAAACGCCGAGGACGTGCCTGAAAAGGTCATCCTCTCAAAGCGAGTGCGGCCGGCATCTCCCGCCAACAATCACTTCGAGACCCTGGAAACGATTGTTGAGAATATCGTTTCTATTACTGAATCGGGTGGTCCCGGCCAGTTCAGAACAGAGCAACTGGCATCCTGAGGCTCTTCCGGACAAACACGCCGCGGGATTGCTTGGGTCTCAAGATAGATCAGGTTCGTCGCAACGCGGCTTTCCGTCTTACCAACCCTGACCCCCAATTCCCCTACGATTCGAATATGAGAACACAACCGGTAATTTCTGACAACATATCGTTCCAGACAGCGCCAAACGATCTGGACCTGAGATTGCTGGCCGAGAATGCGGCCCTGAAACTTCTGGATTATTGTGGGCGGAATGATTGGGCTGGTTACGACCCCTACGATGCACTAAACAGCAGGGTTCTCAACCTGTTTCCCTTCCTGAACCACCGCATTCCGAGGATCGCTCTGACGCAGGTGTTAAAGAGGAGCCCCATCAATCTCCGGCCTCTGCTGCTTATTGAAAAGACCCAGAATCCCAAAGCTATCGGGCTTTTCCTGTCAGCGCTCCTCAAGCTGCAAGCCATCAGGCCCGTTGAGGTGGGGTGCCAGGTCCAGCCATTGATCGACTTGTTGATTGCGCTTCGCTCGCGAGGTTCAGCTTACTGGTGTTGGGGGTATAGCTTTCCGTGGCAAACACGGAAATTAGTTGTTCCACGAGGCGCCCCCAATCTGGTCTGTACGACATTCGTAGCAAATGCGCTGCTGGACGCATTCGAAAACTTACAAGACTCGCGATGCCTGGAGATGGCGTCCAGTGCCGCGGAATATATCCTGACGGATCTTTACTGGACACGGGGATCAGCGGTAGCAGGGTTCAGTTATCCGCAGCCTGATCTTCGCATCCAGGTCTATAACGCCAACTTCCTTGCCGCAGCGTTATTATGCAGAGTTTACCGGCATACGGGCGAGAGTCGGTTTCTGGGTCCGGCCCTCACGGCTGCCCGCTATTCGGCTGCAATGCAATTTTCCGATGGTTCCTGGACTTATGGAGAATTGCCGTCCCAGCATTGGATTGACAATTTTCATACTGGGTTTAACCTTTGCGCGCTGCGATCGATTGGACGCTATGCCGGGACCAACGAGTTTGAACCCTGCCTCAGGCGCGGCCTGGACTTCTACCGGTCGCACTTCTTTTGTGAGGACGGTTCAGTACGGTATTTTCACAATCGCACTTTCCCCATTGACATCCACTGCGTGGCGCAGGCCATGATCACGCTGGTGGAGCTTGAAGACCTGGACCCTGCCTGCAGACCCCTTGCCCAGTCTGTATTTCAATGGGCAATGAGCCACATGTGGGACGACCGGGGTTTCTTCCACTACCGGGTCCTCCGTCATTGCACAAACCGCATTTCCTATATGAGATGGTCTCAGGCGTGGATGCTGCTGGCCATGGCCACGCTGCTGTCCAAATCCGGCGAGACTGCCAGGCCGCCGCAGTATCTTCAGGCAGCTTCTGTAGAGGTTTAGTTATGGCAGACCTTCCTGCCTATGTTGTGATCACCCCGGCGCGGAACGAAGCGCAGTTCATCGAACTCACTCTGAATTCGATGGTGGCGCAGACCGTCAAGCCGCTGAAATGGGTGATCGTTAGCGACGGCTCCACCGACGGCACCGACGAAATTGTCAGCCGGTACGCAACGGAGTATCCGTGGATCGAGTTGGTCAGAATGCCCGAGCGCACCGAGCGCCATTTTGCGGGAAAGGTTTACGCCTTCAACGCCGGTTACTCCCGGGTGAAGGACCTGGACTACGCAGTGGTTGTCAGCATGGACGCGGACATCTCTTTCGAAGAAGACTATTTCGCTTTCCTGCTTGAAAAGCTTACCGGCGATTCAAGGCTGGGTCTTGTGGGAACTCCCTTCAGGGACAGTTCCAACGGCATGTATGACTATCGTTTCGTCAGCATTGAGCACGTTTCCGGTGCGTGCCAGGTGTTCCGTCGGGAGTGCTTTGAAGCCATCGGTGGCTATCGGCCTGTCAAGTCAGGTGGCATCGATTTGATTGCGGTATTGAGCGCCCGTGCGGCGGGATGGCGAACGAGGACTTTTGCCGAGAAATCCTGCCTGCACCACAGAAGCATGGGGACGCTGCGGCAGAGGAGTTTGAGCAACAGTTTCCGTAGGGGGCGAATGGATTATCTCCTTGGCAGCCATCCTGTGTGGGAGATTTTTCGCAGCATTTATCAGGTGAAGAGGAAATCGCACTTCATTGGCGGAATCCTGATGCTCGCGGGTTACTTCTGGACGATGCTAAACCGTGTGGAGCGAACGATGCCGCAGGATCTGGTTTCCCTGCGCAGGGATGAGCAGCTTCGGCGCTTAAAGAGAACTTTTCGCCGCGCGTTTGGGCGCCTCACCGCAATTTACTGAGACAAGGAGACCGGGTGTTAGATTCGATCAAATCTGCTCCCATGCCTGTTGACGGGAAACTGGAACTCGTCAATGGCACCAGCCTTCCAGCATGGCATGACGTTCACCGGCCGGCCGCCTGGCACGGGAAGACCGGCAAGGTGCTGTTGCTCGACGGATACTCCACGCGCACGCTTGCATGCGTCCGCTCATGGGGAAAGAGGGGCATTGCCTTTGCGGTTGGCGGAGAGACACCTTGGGATATGAGTTTGTTCTCCCGTTATTCCCGGGAGACATTTGTCTATACGAGTCCCAAGCGGGACCTCTCGAAGTTTGTTCAGGACGTCAATCGCTTCAGCCGGCGATTCCGGGCGGATAGTGTTTTCCCGACTTCGGAAGCTGCGATTATGGCGTGCAGCAAATACCAGGATGAACTTGAGTGCAGCCCTATTATCCCCCACGAGCATCTGATCGAGACGGTCTTCAACAAGGCGAAAACGCTGAATTTGGCCGCGTCTCTCGGCATTCCTGTGCCAGCTACGATACGCCTCGCCGGAGAGGATTCAAGGCGCTTAGACGAACTCCAAATGGACTTTCCGGTTGTCATCAAATCTTCCAGCAGCGAGTCCCTTCTGGGAGACAAAGTCGAGACCAGCGCAAAAACAGTTTACGCCTTTAATAAAGTCGAACTGGAGAAGGAATGCCGGTCGCGTCTGGAACGAGGGCAGTCGATCCTGCTTCAGCAGTACATCGACGGTTACGGCGTCGGGGTGTCCGGATTGTTTGCCGGTGGCCGTCCCGTTGCGGTGATTGGCCATCGCCGATTGCGAGAGAGCGATCCCCTGGGTGGACCAAGCGCACTGGCCGAAAGCATTGAACCCGCGCCAGAACTTCTCGAAGCGGCCATCAGACTCTTTGAGAGGCTGCAGTTCACAGGGCCCGCAATGGCCGAGTTCAAGGTTGACCACCGGAGTGGACGAGCTTACCTCATGGAGATTAATGGCCGGTTCTGGGGGACCATTTTGCTGGCTCTCGCATCCGGGCTCGACTTGCCTTACCTGTATTGGAAGATGCTCAACAGTATGGATATTGGCCCCGAGGAGACTGTCTATCGGGCCGGTGTGAAGGGCCGATACATCCTGGGCGACACGAAATGCCTCTTCCTCTGCCTGAAAGGCAAACCCCAAAATTGGCCCGGTGCTTTTGCGAGCCGGCTGGCCGCCATTCGGTCATACCTGGGTTCTTTCGTCGACCGGAATACTGCCGATCTGATTCTCACCCGGGATGATCCAAAGCCGTTCTTTGCCAGATTGCTTGAGGTTTTGTCCTAGACATTCGGCATGGGGAATTTTCTCCAAGGCACATTCCAGTTCCATTCAACTTACTCGCACTACGGCAGGAGTACGCTGCGGGAGATGGAGTCTACTCTTCAGAGGTCAGGTTTTTCTTTTTGCGTGATGACCGGCCATTTCGCAGACTTCGACGTACCCAAGCTTGATCGCTATATCCGTGAGTGGAATGAAGTCAGCAAGCTCACCCTGGGAACGAAATGATCGAATGCATTTTCACCATCGATTACGAGATCTACGGAGACGGGACAGGCAGTCTCAAAGATCTGGTCCATGACCCCGGAGTGGAGCTTGCAAACATATTCCGCAATTGGGATGTACCCCTTGTGGTATTTGTCGAGGCTGCAGAGCTGGAGAAAATCGAGGAATTCGGGGCCGATCCGGCTATTGACCTTGTCAAACGCCAGATTCGAGAGTTTTACCGGGACGGTTTTGAGATCGGGCTGCATCTCCATCCACAGTGGTGCAATGCGAGCCATGATCGGGGAACGTGGCGGCTTGACTACAGTGAATATAACCTGTGCACATTGCCCAGCTCGCGGATCAGGCAGATCGTTGATCGCTCATGCGCCTTTCTGCAGCATCTTGTCGACCAAGGAAGTTTTGCACCGCTTTCATATCGTGCAGGCAACTGGCTGTTTCAGCCCACTCAGGCTGCAGCAAGCATACTGGCCGAGAAAGGTATGCGCATCGACTCTTCGGTTTTCAAGGGCGGGGTGATCCATCAATACCATCTCGATTACCGTCCCGCGCTCAGGAATGGTTACTTTTGGCGTTTCAGCTGTGATGTGAATAAACCCGACCCTCTCGGACCCTGGATTGAATTACCGGTCCACACTGAAATGGTCCACTTTTGGGAAATGCTCACAGTGAAACGGATGAGTTTTTCGCGGGGTTCTGGTGCATCCTCCAGGAGCGTCAGGAAACGTCTGGCCAAGATCCTGGACCGTACGCGTTTTCGTTATCCGCTCAAGCTGGACTTCTGCCGGATGACAATTAACGAGTTGGTGACCATGGTTGAAACGGTCATTCGGGAGGATCGCGACGACCCGGATTTGTGCCGGCCCATCGTTGCAATCGGGCACACAAAGGATTTGACAGATCCTCAAACGGTCAACCTTTTCCTTTCCTTTTTGCAGGGGAAAGGTATCAAGGTCAGCACTTTTAAGGATGTCTATCCGAGGCTCCTGATCGAGGAAAAAGAGGCCGTGGAAACCCACTGTTAAACACAGCTTTGCAGTGTGTGTTGTGGCCGGACTTTCGACAAGAAGGCAAACAGACGGCTCCATGTCGGGAGATATAGTTTTGACGCGTAATCTGTCAGTGAATGCTACACCAGACAAGCAGATAACCAGCAAATCGCCGCGGCAGGGAAATCAGCCCAGCGCCGATGGGCTGCTCATCATCAACGCCGACGATTGGGGCCTGGATCAGTTGACTACTGACCGGACGCTGGAGTGTGTTCTTCGTGGCGCTGTTTCATCTGTCAGCGCAATGGTCTTTATGCGGGATTCCAAGCGGGCAGCAGCGATAGCCAGGTCAGAGAGCGTTGACGCCGGGCTCCATCTCAATTTCACAACAAGCTTTTCAGCGTCTCATTGTCCCGCACGGTTACTGGATCGCCAGAGGGATCTTGCCGCCTACTTGCACGGACACCGCTTCGCGCAGGTGGTATTCAACCCACTGCTTGCCAGGTCTTTTGAGTACGTCGTGGCTGCTCAGCTGGATGAGTATTGCCGTCTCTACGGTGCGCCGCCTGAACGGCTTGACGGCCATCATCACATGCATCTTTGCTCCAATGTGCTCTGGGCCGGGTTGTTGCCGTCTGGAACAACGGTGCGACGAAACTTCTCATTCCAGCCCGGTGAAAAGAGCTTGTGGAACCGCCTTTACCGCCAGGTCTCGGACCGCACGCTGGCCAGGCACCACCGGGTTACTGACTTCTTCTTTTCACTGGCGCCGCTCGAACCCTCGGGGCGTTTGCGGCAGGTCTTCTCGATGTCTCGCCAGCACGTGGTGGAAGTTGAAACGCACCCGGTAAACGAGGAAGAGTATCGCTTCCTGGCTGGAGGGGAGATCTTCCGTCATACCGGCAACCAGCAAGTTGCCTCTCGTTTCGTTGTGAGGCCGGACGGGTAACCGCACGACTAGCTTGCCGTGGAATTCCTTGTGCATCGTGTAAGTTTTACGCGATGCTCAAGAATTGAACAGATTTTGAAATTTCCATATTTTCAGTAGGCCAAAAATATCTTTAAGTACCATATTATCAACAATTTATAATTTAGAAGCTTTGTGAGCCGCAAAATCCCAAACGTCCCAAAACACCGGCTGGAAATTCTCGCCAAGCTATGAGCACAAGCACGGACCACATTTGCGTTTGCATTTGTACCTATCGGCGGGCGCAGCTTCTCAAGCGCTTGCTGGAAGGACTTGGCAGCCAGGCCACGGACGGCCAATTCACCTATTCCATCGTGGTTGTGGATAATGACCGTTTGCGGAGTGCCGAGCCGGTAGTATCCGATTTTGGCCGCACTTCTTCCATCCCTGTTCGTTATTTCGTGGAGCCCCAGCAGAATATTGCGTTGGCACGGAACAAAGCGGTCGAGCATGCTGACGGGAACTACGTGGCTTTTATTGATGATGACGAGTTCCCCACGCATGATTGGCTGCTGACCTTGATTGGGGCTTGCCGGCGTTATGGTGTAGACGGTGTGCTCGGACCCGTGAATCCGCACTTTGATGAAGAACCTCCGAAGTGGATTCGCCTGGGAAAGTTCTGGCAAAGGCCGACCTATCCAACCGGAACCATTATCGACGGAATGAAAGGGCGGACCGGCAACGTTCTGCTGAAAAAGGAAGTTTTTCCGGCGGGCAGCGGGCCTTTTCGCCCGGAATTCCGTTCCGGAGAGGATCAGGACTTTTTCACAAGAATGATTGATAACGGGCACGTCTTCATATGGTGTAACGAGGCGGTTGCGTATGAAGTTGTACCTCCAATACGGTGGAAGCGTTCATTTATTCTCAAGCGAAGCCTGTTCTTCGGCAGTATGTCCACGCTTCATAAGAGTTTTGACGCATCACATGTGGCAAGGTCGCTTATCGCGGTCCCCCTTTACACTGTCATTCTGCCATTCTCAACAATTATGGGGCATCACAGGTTTATGACCTTTTTGTCAAAGCTGGCTTATCACTCAGCCAGGATTCTTGCCTGCCTGGGAATTCACGTCGTAAAGGAACCATACGTCACAGGTTAGATTCCAGGGGGAACAAGATGGAAGGCAACCCAAATATCGTCAGCAGTGATGACCTGCTCCTTGTGACTGGAGCTACCAAGCGAACACAGCCTATTTCACTTTCTCTTCCCCAATGCGGCCCTCCATTCACCAGTTTCGTCTTTATGGTGCCCAAAACGGCCTCATCCTGGATCAGGATCAGGAAACCCTCGTCAAACTGAGGGGCGAAAGGTTTAAGAGCTACATGGAGAAGTTTCTGCCGCCGGTCATGTTTGCGCAACAGTATCTCGGAAATCTAACGACGAACATGGGGGCTTTTCTGGGAAACGACTTCCATATGAAATCGGGAATGAAATACCTGATTGAATCCTTCTATCGGTCGATCGTTGAAGGAACCCCCCTGCCGATTCCATATCGGGAGATTCTTCTGACGGCGAAGATTATGGACGTGATTTTTTCCCAACTGGATTCACAGCCATCAGTCGTGCCACCCGTGCAGTTGCCTGCTGCGCCGGTTATTTGAAACCCGCGAATCCCACGGCTGGGGCTGCTCCCTTCAGATCGTCATGGCAAAAATACCGCTCCATTCCGGAAATTGACAGCCAAACTCGTCGTCAGGTTCTTCCTGGGATTAGAAGCGGGTTGAGGCATCGACTTAGGGTTGGTTCTATAGGCAGAGAATGATTTCACTAATTGCTACAGCAGTGTGCGCCGGTGTTATTTTGTTCCTGTTTGTCCTCCAACGGGAACCCGAGATTCGGACCTCCAAGGCACTTTGGATTCCGACGGTCTGGATGCTGATCTCCGCGTCGCGGCCACTCTCTGCGTGGCTGCAAAGCGAACCGCTGATTCCGACCGCAAGCCAATACGTTGAGGGGAGCCCTCTGGAGCGACTTGTATTGAGCGTCCTGATGGCGGCCGCTCTGATTGTGCTTCTAAGCCGTCTTCAAAGGGTGATCAGGATCCTGGTAGCGAATTGGCCGATCATCCTGTATTTCTCGTATTGTGCCGTGAGCATCCTTTGGTCGGATTTTCCCGGCGTGGCATTAAAACGCTGGGTCCGGGCCTCAGGTGACCTGATGATGATTCTGATTGTCTTGACTGATCGTGAGACTCTGATGGCGCTCAAACGACTTTTCGCGCGGGTAGGGTTTCTCCTTATCCCTCTGTCCATTCTGTTGATCGAGTTCTACCCGGGCATTGGCCGGATGTACTCGATCGAGGATATGAGCACGGCGATCACGGGTGTGACCACAAACAAGAACACGCTGGGGGCGCTCTGCCTGATGATTGGACTGGCTTCCGTTTGGCGCGTTGTCGGTTTACTTCGGGAAAGGTCTCATGTGGGCCGCCACTTCATTGCTCACGGGTCGATCGTGGTCATGGCTATCTGGCTCTTATTCATGTCCGATTCATCGACGTCGAAGGCGTGCTTCCTGCTCGGCTTGGCCGTGATTGTCGTCTTGAACTTTGGCGGAAGACAACAAGCCACCAAAGCGCACTTTGTCGTGGGAGTGATCGCGTGCATGGCATTGTTTATTTTTGTATTACCGGATGCCTTCGCGTCAGTCGTGCACGCCTTGGGGAGAAGCACAACCCTAACCGGCCGTACCCGTCTCTGGGGAATCGTCCTCAATATGAATACCGACCCCTGGATCGGGACCGGATTCAAGAGTTTCTGGCTCGGAAGCAGACTCGAGCAGGTCTGGAGCCAGGTTTATTTTTTCCCCCAGCAGGCTCACAACGGTTATCTCGAGACTTACATAAACTTGGGATGGATTGGAGTTGCCTTCCTCGGGCTCCTTCTGGCAACCGGCTACCGGAACGTGATTTCCGCGTTTCGCCGCGACCCCGCAGTTGGAGCTTTTCAGCTCACATTCTTTGTTGTTGTACTGGCTTACAACATTACCGAAGCTGCCTTCACGATGAGCGACCCTCTGTGGCTATTCCTTCTTCTGATGATAGCTTTCCCGCCTTCGATATGTGCCCGGGACAGTCAAAAGGAAATCGAAGTTGTCGATCCGGAGGAGCTTCAGGAGCACCAGCGGAGCGGCAGGGTATACGGTTATGAGGAGATCGCTTGAAACCGTTCGACCAGAGCGGCAAGTTCCAGACTGTTGCGGAAGGAGGGGCGGAACTGCGTCGTCTCGCTGTCCGCGGCGCAGGGGCTACGGTGTTTTCACAGGGAGTGTCCATGGCAGTCCGTATGGTGGGGACTGTGATTTTGGCCCGTCTGCTGTTACCCGCTGACTTTGGCGTTGTCGCCATGGCGGTCTCGTTCAGCATGCTGTTTACGGGTTTCCCCGGATTCACGGAGGCTGTCCTTCAATGGGAAACAATTGATCGCTATCAGGCCAGCAACCTGTTCTGGGTTTGCACCGGTGTTGGAGTTCTGCTTACCGCAGGGTTTGCGGCCTCGGGGTCTTTGCTGGCCTGGTTTTACGGTGACCCGCGCGTTGAACTGATCGTTGTTGTTGTCTCGCTTCAGATCTTCCTCAGCAGCACTGAAAACCTGCACGTTGCCCTGCTGCAGCGGGCTATGCGATTCCCGCAGGTATCTGCGAATCAAGCTGTCGCACAGGCTGTTTCGGTTGCAGTTTCGATCTTACTTGCGTTTGCAGGCTGGGGATACTGGGCTCTCGTCGCTGGCGCTCTCGCATTCAGGCTTTCCAGATCCATTGGAGCCTGGTACTTATGTCGATGGATCCCCAGCCTTCCGCGGCGCAAACCCGGAACTGGAGGCATGTTGCGGTTCGTACTGAACGTATACGGACGGTTTAATATCGACTATCTGGCTCACAATATGGACAACGTTCTGGTAGGATGGCGCTTTGGGGCACAGCCACTAGGCTTTTACAAGAAGGCGTATGACCTGTTTGCCCTTCCATCAAGCCTGGTCATGCAGCCGCTGCAGTCGGTTGCGGTGTCGGCCCTAAGCAGGCTCAAGCAGGACTCCGCGCTGTACCGGCGATATCTGCTGAGGGCCCTGGCTGTCACGGCGCTCCTGGGAATGGGCCTGGGGGCGGACCTCACACTTGTTGGCCACGATTTAATCGCTCTGTTGTTGGGACGAGGGTGGGAAGCGTCAGGCCAGATCTTCATATTGTTGGGGCCGGGGGTTGGGCTCATGTTCTTATACGGGGCCCATAGCTGGATTCATCTTTCCATCGGCAGCGCCAACCGGTTCTTCCGCTGGGGGGTGGTAGAATTCATCGTGACCTGCCTGCTTTTTGCTCTCGGGCTCAGGTGGGGACCCGAGGGGATTGCGCTTGCGTGGACTGCTTCCTACGGACTCCTGATTGTTCCGGCGTTTTGGTACGCGGGAAGACCCATACGCTTAGGCGCCAACCCGGTGATCTCTACGGTCTGGAGGTATCTCCTTGCAGCGGTGCTGGCTGGTGGGGCATCTGCAGAAATGATGCGGCTGCTCCCGTGGCTCGGTGCTTTGCCGGGCGCCACCGGGGCCATTGCCCGCATTGCGGCGGTCTCTTCATTGTTCGGGTTCCTGTACCTTGCTGCGGTCGTTGTGCTGCACGGCAGCTGGGCTCCGCTCTACCAGTTTGCAAAGCTGGTGCGTGAAACGCTTCCATCCGGCCGGACTTCAAGAGCGGTTCCCTCCGGGGCCGCAAACGCTGGAGACGCTGGCGGCGTCACGCCCACACCGGTCCAGGAGGGGATGTCCCTGTCGGATGGCGGTGTTCCGGCTGGGGTGGGTAGTTCCCTTAACGAAGGCCTCTGATCCGCATGTCGGCGTGAATCCGCCGTGAAGTTGATCTCCAGGCCGCTAAGTGCAAGGCTTTTCAGGGTCCAGACATTAGCACCACAAGATGAGGTCTCATGCGTATCTGCCACGTAGTAGGAGCACGTCCTAATTTTATGAAAGCCGCGCCTGTAATCCGGGCCCTGTCGGATCAGGCGGTTGAGCAGATCGTAGTCCATACGGGACAGCATTACGACTTCAACATGTCCGACGTGTTTTTCAAGCAACTGGGAATGCCGGCGCCTGACATCAATCTGCAGGTCGGCTCGGGGACGCATGCCCAACAGACCGCCGAGATCATGTGCCGCTTTGAGCCTGTGGTAATGGAAAAGAAGCCGGACCTGGTGATTGTTTACGGCGATGTGAATTCGACGGTAGCGGCTGCCCTGGTCTGCTCAAAACTTATGGTGAAGGTTGCGCATGTTGAAGCAGGTTTGCGATCGTTCGACCGCAGCATGCCTGAAGAGATTAACCGGTTGTTGACGGACCAGATGGCCAACCTGCTTTTTACTCCTTCGGAAGACGGCAATCAAAACCTGGCCCGGGAGGGTGTTGGGCCGGAGAAGGTGTTCCTGGTCGGCAATGTCATGATCGACACGCTGTTAAGAATGCTGCCGGAAGCGGACCGTTGTCTGCCTTCTCATCTGCCGGAAAGATACGCGCTGGTAACTCTTCACCGTCCTTCGAATGTGGACCAACTGGATTGGCTGGCTTCACTGCTTTCAAGCCTGGAGGCCACCAGCCAGGAACTGAGTGTCATTTTTCCTGTCCATCCGCGGACAAGGAAGAAGATGCTGGACCTCGGAATCAGGCCCAACGGGGGAGGACGCCTTCGCTTTCTGAAGCCTTTGCCGTATCTCGAGTTTCTCGCACTCCAGAAGCGCGCCACCGTCGTAATCACCGACTCCGGCGGAATCCAGGAGGAAACGACATTCCTGGGGGTGCCTTGCCTGACCGTCAGAGAGAACACTGAGCGCCCCGTTACTGTTACTCTTGGAACCAACAAGCTTGTTGGCAAGAATACGTCTCGACTGATTGATGAAATCGGCCGTCTTCTGGCTGAACCCGGCAAGCAGGGGAGCATACCCCCGCTCTGGGATGGCCATGCAGCGGAGAGGATTGCCACCGTAATTTTGACCAACAAACTTCCCGCAAAGAGCGCCCGGTAACATTTCTGACCGTTCTCTTAAAGTGTGGAGGCCTCCCGGCACTGTGTACCTCCGGATGGGCCATTCCCGGAAACGTATTTGACTTTGAAAATGAACTCCTTCGCCTCAAATGAACAGGTTCGCACCCCTGACCTTTTACTGTTCCGGTGTCCAGTAGAAAGCGGCCAGAGCGGACCCCTATACTGTTCATGCTACGAGGATATCCATGGCGATTCCAACAACACAGAAGCCCTGGTATTAGGGAATCTTAGAGGCCGAGGGAATATGAGCCGCAAACTGTCATTGCTGTTTCTTGCCGTCGCGTTTGGGTTGCCTGGGAATGTTTTTGCCCAGAGCGCAAATGGAATTATTGCACCATCCAGGATGATTGACTGGAGCACTGCCGGGGTCCAAGGGGGCATCCAGAACCGCACCACTACCTGTGCCACTCTGAGCCCGGGAGCCACGGCGTCGCAAATCAACAACGCTATCGCATCCTGCCCGAGCGGGCAGGTGGTTCTTTTGCAGGCTGGAACGTATAACCTGGCCTCGGGCATTGATTTCGCCCGCCACAGCAATGTGACGCTTCGCGGAGCGGGGCCGGACAAGACTTTCCTTGTATTCACCGACGGAGTAGATTGTGGCAACCTGACGAACGGCGCAAGCATATGCGTCGGAGGCAGTCCTATTTACGTTTCTCCGACCAACATTGCCGACTGGACTGGCGGATTCTCCCGGGGATCCAGGCAAGTGACCCTAAGCAACACCAATAATCTCAAGGTTGGGAGCGTTATTGATTTTGACCAACTTAATGATGCTTCCGATCCCGGCACGATTTTTGTCTGTGATACCCAGGGGGTCTGTTCGAATGAAGGTACTGCGCATGTATATCGTTCGAACCGGGCGCAAAACCAGGTTGCCATCGTTACAGCGATAAGCGGTAACACGGTCACGCTTGGCGAGGGATTCTACATGCCAAACTGGCGGTCCTCCCAGTCTCCCCAGGCGTACTGGCCCTCGACAACTATAACGGGAGTCGGAGTTGAGGACTTGTCGATTGACAACAGCGCCAGTCCCGCCCTGGCTGCGGTCATGTTTGCTTCTGCCTCCAATTCCTGGGAAACGAATGTCAGGTCGCTGAACATCAATCGTGCCCATGTGATGTTCTGGGTTTGCGCGCATATTTCAGTGGTTAGCAATTATTTTTACGGGACGCAGCGCGCCACCATCGTCGAGTATGGAGTTGAGGCGGACAGAGGCTCGGCCAACCTAGTCACCAACAATATTTTCCAGCATATCGTCACCCCCTTTATGGTTGCACCGGCCAGCGGCGAAGTTTATGCTTACAATTACATCATTGACGATTACTACATCAAAGACCTGGACTGGCAGATGTACGCATTCATGATGCACGCCGGCGGAACGTCCATGGATCTTTTCGAAGGAAATGAGGGCAACGGTTTTTTGGCCGAAGACGTCCACGGCACTCACAATATGCTCACTTTGTTCAGGAATCGCTTCATTGGCCGGGAAGGTACACAGACAATGCAGACGACGCCCGTCATGATCTATACGCAAAGCAGGTACTTCAATATTATCGGCAATGTCCTCGGTCTTGCTGGCTACCATAAGAACTATGAAGATTTGACCCCTGATGGAACGGATTCGAACCATTCAATCTATACATTGGGGTGGGGAGGGCATGAAGGAACCACCCGTACCAGTGCTGCTCCCAACGACACCCTGGTGGCTGCTACGCTCATGCGCTGGGGTAACTACGATGTGGTAACCGGGGGTGTACGCTGGGACTCCTCCGAGGTCCCAAGCAGTTTGAGCCAGTATGCCAATCCTGTTCCCTCGAGCCAGAGCTTGCCGGTTTCTTTCTATCTGTCTTCGCAACCAGGCTGGTGGGCGACTCCCTGGGGAACTCCTCCATGGCCGGCCATCGGGCCTGACGTTACGGGAGGGCCGGGTCCCGGGGGACATTCCTACGATATCCCCGCGAAACGGTGTTACGACAACACCTCCAAAAACAGTACTGGCATTCTGAATTTCAACGCCAACAGCTGCTACTCAAGTTCGCCTGCGCCTGCTGCCCCAACGAATCTTGGCGCTGTGGCGCACTAATACCGGCATTGAAGATGATATGTCAAGTTGATCCAGCTTGTGGCTGGCGGCTGGAAACCGATTTATCTCGCCATATTGGCTGAATTTCACGTGCCCAATAACATTTCAAAAATCTCCTGACAAGATATTTAAGCGACTTGCGCCCGGAACCTGGCGTCGGCCGGGACGCGATGAGCTGAAGGTATTTCACACTGCCCTGAACCCCGATTCAGAGGTCCACGCTGGCGTCTGCCAGCAAAATTAAGTGACACTTCGGTCCCCTTGTTTTCAGCCTTTCCTGCGAAAGGCCACAGACACCAAAAATCCCTGAAATCTACCAGTTGGAGTGAATATGCGAAAGTACATCAGGTTTATCGACGGATTCAGAAGATTCCATAAAGCGAGGATGCAACCCGAGGAAGCTGCTGCCCTGGCCCGCACGTTCATCAAGAAGCGAGTGGCGGCCCGGGAGGAGAACTTTCTGAACCTGGTCAACAAGGGGATCTTCAACTATCCCCGCAGCCCTTACATGAAGATGCTGGAACCCAGGAAGATCACCTTCAATGTCCTCAAGTCATGGGTTTCGAAAGATGGGCTCGAAGGAGCCCTGCGCACGCTGGAAAGCGAAGGCGTCTACTTTACAGTGGACGAATTCAAGGGAAGGGTGCCGGTCCGGCGGAATGGCGTGAATTTCCAGTGCAACGAGAAGATGTTTGACAACCCCTTTGTATCTCAGGTCTACGAGGTTCGAAGCGGAGCGACTCGAAGCGCGGGAACAAGGGTCCGGATTGACTTTGACTATCTTCATCAGCGCTCACTCTATGATGCCCTGCTGCTCGACATCCATGGGTGCCTCACTGCGCCGGTGGCGAATTGGTTCCCTGTATTTCCCGGGGCTCCCGGCATCAACTCCAGCCTGCGCTTTGCGCATATCGGCAACCCCGCACGCCGGTGGTTTTCACAAGTCGATGAGAAAAAGCTCAATATCAGCTGGGAAAAGAAGTGGGGGAAGAAACTGATTTACGTGCTCAGCCGGATCTACGGCAACCCGCTGGCGGCCGCTGAGTATGCCGACCTGAACCAGGCACAAAAGGTTGCGGAATGGGTGTCGCAGATGTTGGAAGAGCATCCGCGCTGCGTTGTCTACACCTTTGCCGCCTCTGCCGCCAGAATCTGCATGGCCGCAGCGGATTCCAACCTGAACATTAAAGGCGCAAAATTCCTCGTAACCGGGGAGCCGCTCACACCGCAGAAAAGGCATGAAATAGAAGCAGCCGGGGCCTCTGCAGTGCCCGTTTATGGAATCTCAGAGGCAGGCGTGATTGCCGCGGGATGCGACCGGTTGGATGATGCAAGTGACCATTGTCACCTGTACAAAGACACCACAGCGATTATTCCTCACGAGTGCGAGGTTCCGTACACCGATACAACCGTAGATTCTTACCTGTTTACCAACATCCTCTACGAATCGCCCAAAATCCTGCTGAACGCAGACATGGGCGACTATGGCGATCTGGATTCAGGCACTTGCACCTGCGGGTTTGGAGAGGTGGGGTTTGACACTTACCTCAGCAGCATTCGGAGCTACGAGAAGCTCACAGGCGAGGGAGTGACGTTTGTTAACACGGATTTTGTCTGGATTGTCGAGAAGAAGCTTCCGGAGATGTTTGGTGGAAGGAGCACCGACTATCAGCTTGTTGAGGAAGAGGGGAACAACGGAATACCACATCTACGCTTACTGGTCAGCCCCCGCGTAGGGGAGGTCGACGAAACCAAGGTGGCGGAGACCTTTCTCTGGTACTTGAAAGGCGCGGAGGCCCAGTCGTGGGGTGAAGCGGGAACTGTGATGTGGAGCCAGTCTGGAACAATTCGCGTCGTTCGCGAACTTCCTATGGCGACAGGAAGTGGAAAGATTTTGCCGTTTTATTTGTTGAAACCACAAAAAAGTCCGTCACGGATCACACCGTGCACAACAGGAGGGGAATATGGGATTTCCAACACGGAGAATGAGAAGACTTCGGCAGAATGGGGCGTTCCGACGGTTGGTTCGTGAGACAACCCTCGGGGTCGATGACCTTCTTCAGCCGTTTTTTGTAGTACCAGGCCATGGAATCAAGGAGGAGATCAGTTCCATTCCAGGGAACTATCATCTCTCCATTGATTGCCTCGTGGAAGAAGTCAAAAAGGCGCAGGCACTTGGCCTGTCTGCGATACTCCTTTTCGGCGTTCCCGACGAGTCGGAAAAGAACTATGAGGCGTCTGGGGCGTACTCTTCCCATGGAATCGTCCAGGAAGCGGTCAGAGCTCTAAAGAGCAATGTGCCCGATATCCTGGTCACCACTGACGTTTGCCTCTGCGAATACACTCCGCACAGCCATTGTGGGGTGATGAGGGACGGCTACCTGGTGAACGATGAGAACCTGGAGTTGCTGGCCAAGACAACCATCTCGCATGCGGAAGCAGGGGCCGACATGGTGGCGCCGGCTGCCATGCTGGATGGCCAGATCGGGGTCATGCGGCAGGCTCTGGATTCGAATGACTTCCAGAATGTGGCCATCATGGCCTACTCGGCCAAGTTTGCGTCCAAACTCTATGAACCGTTTTTCAAGGAAGGGACGCAGTCTGCTTTGGCGAGCGGGAACAAGAAGACCCATCAGATGCCTTTCTACAATTCCGACGAGGCAATGAGGGAGATCGCTCTTGATATCGAAGAAGGCGCCGATATCGTCATGGTCAAGCCCGCGCTCTTTTACCTCGATATCGTTTATCGAGCCAAGAAAGAGTTCCAGATGCCGATGGCAGTTTACAACGTGAGTGGCGAGTACGCCATGATCGACGCCGCTGCCCGAATGGGCCGTTTGGACAAGGACAAGATCATGTTTGAGGCCCTGGCCTGCATGAAGCGCGCAGGTGCTGATGTCATCATCACTTATGCCGCAATGAAGGTTGCAGAGTCCCTCAGGGGAAAACAGGTCAGCGTGGAAGAAGAAGCCATCCCTGACCCCGCAATGGTAGCAGGCGGGGTGTAATTCAACACAGAACGTTCAAGAACGCGGTGGGGTCTCCGGTTTTAAGACCGCATGAAGTTTCGCTGCCAGGGGATCCCAGGGTCCGGAGTTGTGTCACAAGATCTGAAGGGTGGGGGATTTTACAATGGATATCTTAGTCATCGGGCTGAATCACCGCACCGCCAGCGTCGAACTGCGCGAGCGGATGGGTTTTAGTAAAGAACAGGCGCTTGATGCTACAACGCAAATTCGCTCCAGTGGCATCATGAAAGAACTCGTGATTCTTTCAACCTGCAACCGGACAGAGCTCTACGGCGTCCCGAACGGGCATGAAGATAGTTTGGCGGCCATGGAAGACTTTATTCTGTCATACCATAAGTTGCAGCCTCAGAAAGTGGCGCCGGCCTTTTACCGTCATACCGACCGGGATGCGGTGCGCCACATATACCGCGTGGCTTCAGGCCTGGACTCGATGATGCTGGGGGAGGCTGAAATTTTGGGTCAGGTGCGAGAGGCTTACCGCAGGGCCTTTAAACAGGGGGCCACGGGCCGTATGCTCAACCGCCTGTTCCAGTCAGCTCTGGAAGTGGGGAAACATGTCCGGACCGATACCGGAATTGGCATGCACCCCATGTCCGTTGCGTTCGCCGGGGTCAAGCTCGCCGAGGGGATCTTATCTTCGCTCAACGACCGGCGCGTTCTGATCCTGGGCGCAGGAGATACCAGTGAGAAAGTTCTGCGGCACCTGTGCGATCGCGGAATGCAGCAAATTCGCATCGCGAACCGCACCAGGGAACATGCCGATGTCCTGGCGGCCCGTTATGGCGGTGAGGTCGTGCCGTGGGAAGACCTGCGCAAGACGCTGGAATGGCCGGATCTGGTTGTGACATCCGTCTCGAGGCGGGACCCTGTCCTGAACCGCGAGATGCTGTCTCGTGCCCTCAGAGCACGGAAAAACCGGCCCATGATGATGATTGACCTGGGTGTTCCGCGAAACGTAGCCCCCGGCGCAGGAGAACTTCCCGGCGTCCATCTTTATAACATCGACCACCTGAAGGAAATTGTCTTGCAGAACCTGAAGGCCCGGGAACAGGAAATTCCGAGGGCGGAAGCGATTGTTGAAGAGCATATTGAAAATTTCGCGCGTTGGCAGGCGGGCCTCTCGGCCTGTTCCATGCTCCGGGACCTTCGTGCCGGTGCACAGGTTGACCGGGATGAATTCCTGCGCAAACACGCGGATGCGATGTCTCGCTACTCCAGTGACGAACGTGCTTACGTGATGGAGTTGCTCAAGAAGTTTCTCAACGGGTCAGGGGCCGACCCTGTCAAGAGCGCAGAGGATGAGGCTGAGATTACCAGCAGACTGCAGGCCCTGAGCGCGCTCTGCAGTGCCCTTGATCAGGAAGTGAGAAACCTCGGATGAAGTTGCCGGTCTGCCGCGCATCCGGGTTTGAGCAGACGCGAGCCCCCCTGCCGTTTTCGAGTAGATATTCAGCAGTGCAGGACCACTCAAGATGAATTTGCGGCCGTTCATTGACCTTCTCTCAAAGGAAGGCTGCCTGAAACGTGTAAGCGAGCTTGTCGATTGGAAGTGTGAGCTTGGAGAAATTACGCGGAGTAACAGCATCCCCCTGCTGTTCGAGAATATCAAGGGTTACGCCGGGCTTCGCGTCTTCACGAACGGGCTGAGCAATTTGTCCTCGATGGCGCTTGCCTTGGGATTACAACCGGGCACAGACCACAAGACCATCGTTCGAGAAGCTCAAAGGAAAGCGGCAGCTCCTCTAAAGCCGGTCCTTTCTGATAGAGGATCTGTGCTGGAAAACGTGGTTGAGGGACAGGACATCAACCTTCTCAGATTTCCGGTCCCCCAATGGAGCAAATACGATGCGGGCCGCTATATCGGAACCTGGCACGCTAATGTAACCCACGATCCGGAAACGGGCTCCCGAAACCTTGGCGTCTATCGGATGCAGGTCCTTTCCCGGAATCAGGCAACGGTCAGCACTTCTGGAAACAGCCACCTGGCGATCCAATTTGCCAAGGCTGAAAAACAGGGCCGGCCCCTGCAAATGGCCGTTGTGATCGGGGCCGCTGAAACAGTCATCATGGCCGCCGCCGCTGCTTGCCCGTTTGGGTCTGACGAGTACGACCTGGCGGGAGGTCTGGGTGGAGAAAGCGTTCAGCTTGTTCGCTGCCTGACGGTCAACGTTGAAGTTCCTGCCGAATCCGAAATTGTGATAGAAGGCTTTGTCAAGCCGGGCGTCCGTGTAAAGGATGGCCCCTATCTCGATTTTGCCGGGAAACCCACGACGAATCCCAATGCCTTTGTGTTTGAGGCAACACGGCTGATGTACCGGAACAATCCGATCTTGCGCGGCGCGGCAGTAGGCCACTACGCTGCCGAAGACCAGCAACTTTTTTCAGTGCTGTCGGAGTTGGACCTTTTTGATTTTCATAATTCGCGCCCAAGACACCAGCTTGAATCCCTTTTGATCAAAAGCAGGCTGTTTCGGGCATTCCAACTGGCCGGAGGGATTAGCGTCCCGGCGTTCCTGCGAAAGAGGATGAAAAACCTGACACCCAACCCTGATTGATTCTGGTTCCCAATCGCAGAAAGAAACTCGTCCCCCAACCGAATGCAGATTCATATCAACAAGAATTGAATAAAACTCATTTTACGCGGTAAGTCTAAATCCATTGTTCGTATGAAGAGAATAGAAGGATATGAGCCTGCCACAAATTGACCCGACAAACCGGGCCAATAATCACGATGTTGGAGGGCGCCGTCATGGATTTGCTCTTTGTCCATGTGCCTAAATTTAACAACTACAGTAAGCCGTTCAATCGATTTTCGTTCATCAATTTGCCCCCTGTCGGGCTGCTGGGCCTCGCTGATTTTCTTAGACGAAGCCATTATTCCACCAGAGTCGTTCACCTTGGTGTAGAGAAGCATAAGTACGGTGAAGTCAATCTGGCTAAGATTATCCGAGAGCATCAACCTGCAATGGTCGGCCTTGGGCTGCATTGGCACTTCCAGTCGTTTGACGTCATCGACACCGCGCGAAAAATCAAAGAAGCGCACCCTGAGATCGCCATTGTCGTGGGTGGGTTTACGGCCTCGGCATTTGCGGAAGAAATCCTCAGAGAGTTCGACTGCATCGACTTTGTCATCCGGGGAGATGCCGAAATTCCCTTGCGGGATTTGATCGCCCAATATCGCTCCGGAAAAGCTTATAAGCGCGTGCCTAACCTCGCATATCGCGAGGGCAGCAGCATCCGGACTAATCCCATCAGCTATGTCGGTGGCCGGGAGACTCTGGATTCGCTCTGCTATACAGATTTCACGCTTCTGAAAGACTATCCGACTTTTGTCGATTGTTTTTCCAGGTATGTGCACCTCAATGATATTTCAGAAGGCCTGCAGAAAATCATGATCGGGCAGGAAAAGATGTACCCTGTTTTCCTCGGCCGTGGATGTGTTTATAACTGCTTTTTCTGCGGGGGCGCGCAAAGTGCCCAGAAGGATAACAACAACCGGTTTGGAGTCTACCTGAGGCCCGTCGAATCCGTGCTGGATTCCATGAAGGATCTTCAGCGGTTCGGATTTGAATCCGTGGGACTGGCGTTTGATACTCCTCCAGTTTCAGCGCGTGAGGAGTTTTACATTGCAGTGTTTGAAGGCATGAAGAAAGAGAATATCTCACTGGGCGTTGAGGTCGAACGCTACCATCTGCCCTCGCGTGAATTCATCAGACATTTTCGCGACCTGCCCGGATCAGATTCATATGTAACTCTCAGCCCGGGTAGCCACAATGAAGAGATTCGCAGAAAGAACGGCCTGTACCGTTACAGCAATGCCGAACTTGAGGAGTGCCTTGGGACGATGGAAGAGGAAGGCGCCAATTCTCTCGTATGCTTCTCCGCCGGGCAGCCCTTTGAAAGTGAGGCTGATCTGAAGGAGATGGGCCGGTACATGAGGCAATTGCAGTGGAAGTTCAAGCACGCACGGTGCAGGACCAGCATGATCGAAATCGAGCCGGGAAGCCCCATGAGCAGCAACGCACCGGCGTTCGGCGTGATGCCCAAGCGTTCAACTTTCATGGATTACTACCGCTACCACAGCCGACTCGGGCAGAATCATTTCCTCGAAATGGGATACGAGCGTGCGGGTTGTCCCACCGAGGCCGAGACGAAAAAACTGTTTTGCCGGCATCTCTGCACACGATTCAATATGCGATGGTTGGATCCAGTTGCCAGCAGAAGTCTTTGCCGAATTGCGGAGACCACCTGGAAAAGCGGTGCTTTTGGATTACTTGACAAGTTGGTGGGAACGGCCAGCGTGGTGCAATCTTCCCTGAGGCGCCGCAGGGCAAAGGTGGGCAGGTCGGTCTCTGACTCGGAAACTGCTCCATGGCTGAGTTTGCCGAGTGAAGTCCAACCTTGTGAGGCTCACCTCAATAAGCTTGTTCGGTGACCGGTCCCATTCCACCCACGGCTGGCAGAGATTCCAATCCGCCTGTTAGAACATGAAATTCATGCCGCTGTGTTCTCGCCCAGGGTTATTAAGGGCAGCTTGATGAACAACGAGATTGTTGACAACTTTCCGGAGAAATCCGTATTCGTGAATACGACCGTCACAAACGCAACCGTTGCCGTTGACCGCAAAAGCGGAGACATGATAAAGCGCCTGGATAAGGTGCTCACTGATCACTATCGGTGTCCCGGGGAATTTGTGCATGTTGGCGTGTGGGGCGATCCGTTAGGGAAGACAGGGTTCTTCAAATTTGGCCCCGATGCGGTCTGCTATGGGAGATGTTCCACCTTCGCTCCTTCACCCAGCCCGAACTTGCCCCTGGACGATGCGCTGGACCACGTCAGGAGTGGCCGGGACGGGATTGAACTTCCATTTGACATCGATGAGGTTGTCTCGTCCCTGCGGGTTGAAAGGTATATGCGCAACACAAATGGCGCAGGCGCCGGCAGCATCCTTCAGAAATTCGTGAGGGCTGCCTACTATGCCATCCGGCCCGTGATGCCCGTCTCCGTGCGCAAGCACCTTCAGAGGCATTCCCTCCGTGGTTGGGACAAGAAGGAGTTTCCGCGCTGGCCGGTTGATACAAGCGTTGAGTCCATCATTGAAACGGCGATGCTCCTGAATATGGAGGCGAGGGGCTTGAAAGAGATGCCTTTCATCTGGTTCTGGCCAGAAGGTGCCCAGGCTTGCGCAGTGATGACCCATGACGTCGAGACCGCAACCGGAAGGGATTTCTGCGGCCGGTTGATGGATATCAACGATTCATTCGGCATTAAATCTTCGTTCCAGGTTGTTCCCGAATGCCGTTACGAAGTTCCGGAGTCCTTTCTCCAGAACATTCGCATGCGCGGGTTTGAAGTTAATGTTCATGACCTCAATCATGATGGCAACCTGTTCAAAGAGTACACGGAATTCAGAAGGCGGGCAGCCGAGATCGAGAAATATAGAAAGCTGTTTGGAGCGCGCGGGTTCAGAGCCGGCGTCCTCTACCGGAATATCGACTGGTTTGACCTGCTGCATTTTGAATATGACATGTCGATTCCCAATGTTGCGCATCTTGACCCTCAGCATGGCGGGTGCTGCACCACTTTCCCTTACTTCATCGGGGATATTCTCGAAATTCCGGTGACCATGACGCAGGACTACTCGCTCTTTAACATTCTATGCAACCACAAGCTCGACCTCTGGGAAAAACAGATGGATGTAATTCGCAAAAAGCATGGTGTGATGAACTTCATTGTCCACCCGGATTACATCACCGGTCGGCGTGAGCAGACAGTTTATAGAGAACTCCTCGGCCGGCTTTCTGAGTTGCGAAGGACGGCGGGCCTCTGGACTGCGCTGCCGGGCGAACTGAATGAATGGTGGCGCCAGAGGAGCCTGATGAAGCTGGTCAGGAGCGGGAGTGGCTGGGAAATTAAGGGCGAAGGCAAAGTCCGAGCCAGAATCGCCTACGCACGTATGGTAGGCGGCAAAGTCGTCTATTCGTTCTGAACCTGCCATGGTTGGCCCGGGTCCCAAGGAGAGAAAGGAGAGAGAGGTCATGAGAAAGGACGTTGCCGTCTCAAGCCAAGAGACGAACACGGTGGGTGGGATGGGGGAGACTGAGATGGTCAAGGATTTGGCCTCTGTTCATCCCTTGGTCGCCACCCCAAACCCTTACGAGCCTATTTGGGATGGGATCAAGAGGGTGTCTCCTGGCGCGATTCTTCTGCGCGGGCCGGCTTGCCTGAATCCCATCTGGTTGGGCAGTGAGAACGGCAGCGACATTGACGTCCTCGCAGAGGAGGGAAGGATAGCAGCAGTCCGTACATTCCTGCGGGGCCAAGGGTTTCACCGCGTTTTCAAACCCCACACTTATTTGGAGCGATACCGCCGTTGGGTTCGCGGAGACACGCAGGCACATACGGTCGATCTCTTCAAAACGGTGGAATGGGGCCTTGGGTACCGTCAGACCAAAGCCAAAGGGGAACTTCCCGACGAGCGTGTGGCTTCGCTGTTGCACGCCGTGGTCGATGGCAAGGGAACGGCTCGCTTCGAGCGGGAGCATCATGGGCCTCCCTGGGAGTTGCCGATGCCTGGTATCGGCCGTTTCGGGTTGGTGGGAAAAGCTTTATGGCGCATAGGTTTGACCAGCCTCCTGACTGGCTATTTGATCCTAATGGGCGTGATTCGGCCTAACCTCGCGGCAATTTTTCGCTATTTATTGCGCCGGATGGCGTATTCGATCTGGAGATTGAGTGGCAGGGTAGGAATGGAAATCGCTTTCCTGGGAGTAGACGGAGCCGGCAAGACCAGCGTTGCCAGCTCGCTCCGCCTGCCGGCCCCAGCTAAGGTAATTTACATTTACCTCGGTATGGGTTTGCACGACTACCGGACTGCGCCTATGCGCTTCATCGTGAGACACAATTTCCCTCGCTGGTTCCGAAAAATCTTCTTCCGCTTTGACGTTTTGGTGAGGCGTCTCGAGGGCTGGTTCTACTCTCACCTTGGCTATATAGTCATCTACGACCGCCACCCTTCAGAGCGTCTCGACCCGCTCAACTGGTCTCCCTCCGGCCTCGCTCGGAATCTGGTGGACGGTATTTTTGCTTGGCGAGTAGACTGGACATTTTGGCTGACTGGCGATCACCAGCGCATCTATCTTCGGAAGAGGGAATTCCCCCTTTCGGATCTGGAAATAACGGATGATCGCTATTCGAATATTCTCAAACACTACGATCTTCCGCACGACAAAATCGACGTCACGCGGACCGACCTTCAGGAAGTCATAACCTTCGCGACGGCGCGCGTGCTGGAGATGCATAAGGAGCGGGTTTCGCTCGACCGCTTAGCCAACAGATTTCTCCGAGCCTTTCTGCAATAGGAAATGCAAACCGTTGCCAATAGCCAGCGTGGCGTAGCAGCGGTTCCGGTCGCTGCCCCAGCTCCCTTGCCGGAGTCACGGCGGTCTACCAGAAAGTCCATTTCTGCCTGCCGGCTGGGGAATCGGTTCGGCCTTTCTGCAAGCAACTTCTGATGCACAAGACGTGCCGGGAGTCATTCCGGCAATGAGGATCGCCTTGCAGATTTCAGCCGCAAGAACAGTCGTGGTTTCAGCGCTGGAGAGGAACCTGCGCAACCCGGAGCCATCGGAACAGGTGATGATGGACCATTACCGGTGCCCGCAGGAATTTGTGCGCGTCGGCGTACAGGGTAATTTGTCAGAGCAGGCCGGTTTCTTCAAATTCGGCTCTGAATCGGTCTGTTACGGTCGGGCCTCCGCCTTTACGCCTTCGCCTGAAGCGGGGCAAATTCTGAATGATGCTCTGAAATACGCCAGGGGTAGCCAGGATGGCATCCACTTGCCGTTTGACGTTGCCGAAACTGTCACAGCGCTCCGATACGAAAAGTACACGCGGAACGGAAACGGCGCCCAAAAAAGCAGCATCCTACAACGGTCCGTGAGGGCGGCCTACTATGCCATCCGGCCCGTGATGCCCGTTTCCGTGCGCAAGCACCTTAGACACAGAATTTTGCAACTGCTTCAAGAGGATTCGGGTTCCGGGGTCCGCTGCCGCTGATTACACAATTCCAAATTTCAAATTTCGAACCATCGGTTCCTGGCCATGGCACAAGACAGCGAGCACCTGCCGCAGTTGCCGCCGTTCGGGCAGGAGACCTCAGGAGGATAAATAAAATGGTGTCTACAACGTTGTTGGCAAAAAGTCTCGACGAGCAAAACGATGTCCTGAGGCAGTTCCAGGACCGGGTTAGGCAGAGGACAGCAAGGGTTGGAGTGGTAGGGATGGGCTACGTGGGGCTCCCGATCGCTCTCCTCTTCGCGAAGAAGAACTTCCATACCACGGGGTTCGATATCGATCCGGCGAAAATCGAATCCCTTCGCCAGGGAACCAGCTACATCAAGCATATCCCCGACTCTGAAATCGAAGAGGAAATCCAGAGAAACCAGTTCCTGCCGACGACGGACTTTACCCGGTTAAGCGCCATGGACGCGATTATCATCTGTGTTCCGACTCCTCTCGATGACCACCGGGAGCCGGACCTTTCTTTTATCCGGGCGACGGCGGAATCCATCAGCGGCCACCTGCGCCGCGGACAACTCGTGGTTCTTGAGAGTACCACTTATCCGGGTACCACCGAGGAAGTGGTCCTGCCCATCCTGGAAAAGTCCGGATTGCGCTGCCCGGTATCTGATTATTCTGCCGAGGCCAACGGGCAGGCCGACTCAGGCGCGGCCGAGGTGGATTTCCTTCTGGCCTTTTCTCCCGAGCGCGAAGACCCCGGCAACAAGAACTTCAAGACGCACCAGGTGCCCAAGGTGATCGGCGGAGTCAATGCCCTCAGCGTGCTCGCAACACGTGACCTCTACGAAACGGCTTTTGAGCACACGGTCCTGGTGAGTTCATCGCGTGCCGCAGAAATGACCAAGCTCCTGGAAAATATCTACCGTTGCGTAAACATCGCGCTGGTGAATGAGCTGAAGCTGCTCTGCCTGAGGATGGGCCTGGACATCTGGGAAATTATCGACGCGGCCAAGACAAAGCCCTTTGGCTTTTCCGCGTTCTACCCGGGCCCGGGTCTGGGCGGCCACTGCATCCCTATCGATCCCTTTTACCTGACATGGAAGGCCCGTGAGTACGATTTCCCGACGCGTTTTATTGAGCTGGCGGGAGAAATCAACGCCTCCATGCCCGAGCACGTCATTGCAGCCACCGGAGAGGCGCTCAATCGCCGAAGGAAGTGCCTGAATAACGCGCGCATCCTGGTTCTCGGCGTCTCGTATAAGAAAGACGTCGACGACCTGCGTGAGTCGCCCTCGCTGGCGGTCATGGAACTGCTTCAAGCCCGTGGAGTGCGCGTTGACTACCACGATCCTTATTTCCCGCACCTGGGCCGGATGCGCCGGTACAATTTCCAGCTCGATTCGGTGCCCTTGAGCGAGGAAACGCTCTCACAATATGATGCCGTGCTGATTACTACAGACCATTCCTCGTTCGATTACGAGTTTGTAGTTCAGCACTCGCAACTGGTAATCGACACCCGCAATGCCACCCGGGACATCACTGAATGCCCGGAAAAAATTGTCCACTGCTAGAACACTGGTGGCCTGAAGCTTTGTCCCGCGGTCAGGCGGAGGGAGAGACCTTGTGCAAACTTTTCAAGACTTGCACAAGGTCAATCCCAACCAACGCCGCCGCTCCGCAGTGAAGCGGTCGGCGCCTTCCTGCCAGGGAAGACCTTAAGGTGAGACGGTGGCGGGGACCGGGCCGGCAGGTGGGCTCTCCACTCCATTCGAATCCACGGATTTGACCTCGTAGTAGTAAGTCGTGTCGCCCTGAACGGTCGCATCAACAAATGATGTAATCGCCACCGGGGACGATCCGTTGAGCAGACCAAATGGGCCCGCCGAAGAATTCCCACGATAAACGTTATAACCGGCAATCGTAACCGGGGAAGAGGACGGCGCGTTCCAGAGCAGATCGACGCTATGGAATGTGAAAGTGGACGCCCATGAGGTGGATTGCCCGTCAGAATTGGTTACCGTGACGGTTGCCGGGCCGGAACTGTGCTCGGGTGTAACCGCCACGATCGTGGATGAGTTGCTAAGCATAACCGAAGTTGCCGCAAGCCCTCCAAAGGTTACCGATACACCTGCTTGAAAGTTTGTTCCGCTGATGGTAACGGTTGTTCCTCCTGCAGCAGGCCCCGAGATTGGAGACACGCTGCTGACATTGAGGGATACCGTGCCAAACATGAAACCCCCTGCCAGGACTGCGCTGGTGCCATCAGGGTTGGTAACGGCAACGTTGACAGGGCCAGAGGCGTGCGCCGGAGTGGTGGCTTTAAGTTGGGTCGCATTCACGAAAGAAACGCCGGACGCAGGGCTCCCGCCAAAAGAGACTGTTGCGCCACTCACGAAGTTGGATCCGGCTATCGTGACTACTGTCCCTCCTGCAGTCCCCCCTGAATTTGGAGTGACGCTGCTGATGGTGAGGGACGACGTGCCAAATGTGAATCCCGCCGGCAGCATTGCGCTGGCGCCGTCCGGGTTGGTGACCGCCACGTTAACTGAACCCGCGGCGTGAGGCGGAGTGGTGGCCATCAGCTGGGTCGAACTCACGAAGGAAACACTGGACGCAGGACTCCCGCCAAACGAAACTGTTGCGCCACTCGCGAAGTTGGACCCGGCTATGGTGACCACCGTCCCACCCGCAGTGTCCCCCGAACTCGGCGAAACGCTGTTAAGCGCGGGCGAGGATTCTGTGTAGGTAAAAGCGCTTGGCAGAGATGATGACATGCCGTCGGCTGTTGTTACCTCCACGTTGACACTACCCGAGGAATGTGGCGGAACCGTAGCAACCAACTGCAATGGGCTGACGATTCTAACATTCATTGCCTGCACTCCGCCGAAACTTACCGAAGGCGGAGCGCTTTGAGCGCTGGAGGTAAAATTCGAACCGTTGATGATGACTGCCGTTCCACCCGCCGGGGGAGCCGTGTCAGGCACAATGGACTTAACTGTGGGCGTCGAACCCTGCTGAGACGTGTCAGCGTTGAGGGGGGTCGTAATATCGCTTCGGCATGCGGAAAAAAACAATGGCATGGCCGCCGCAAGCAAAGCAGCGATGCAGGTGAGGAAATTTCGTTCAAGTGCGTTTGACTTCATCACATTTCTCCGCACAGGGCTGGAACCAGCGGGGTGCCGAGGACCTGTGGATTTGACAGGCCGGCATTGAGACGACCTGTTGCATGCTTCTTCGTGTTAACTGCAGCGCCTCGTGTTTCCAGATATGCGCCTCTTTCTGGCCACATTGTTCTTGCTCCACCAGGAAAGGCCTGCACGTGGCTTCCTATGGAGACGGAATGACTGCCTGTGCCTGGTTTGAATAGGAGCTTTCCATGTTGCTGTTGTTGACGGCAGTTGTTACGTAGAAGTAGGTTTGGCCTGCCTGCACATTGTTGTCACTGAATGATGTGCCGGAAAGCAGATTGGAATTCAGCCTGGTGTACGGCCCGCCGGACGTCGAACTCCGGTAAATGTTGTAGCCGTACGCCGGCGATGAACTGCCCGTCCATGAAAGCCCGACGGTGTGATAGTAAGTGAACGATGAATCGAGCGTCCCGCTTTGAGAATCCGGGTTTGTCACGGCGATGGTGACTGTCCCGGCTGGTGAAACGGGACTGACAGCCTGGACCTGAGTGGAACTGACCAGCGTGACTGAAGCTGCCGCGATTCCTCCAAACGTCACCCTCGCTCCGCTCTGAAATCCGCTTCCCAGTATCGTGACGGTGGTCCCGCCTGTCACCGGTCCGGTATTGGGTGAAATGCTGGTGAGGGACGGCCCGGAACTGTAAGTGAAGGCGGAGGGAAGCGAGGCAGATTGAGCATCTGGATTGGTGACTGTGATCGCGACCGTCCCTGCGCTTCCCGGAGGTGACATAGCATTAACCTGCGTAGAACTGCCTACTGTGACCGCGGTGGATTGTGCGCTGCCAAACGCGACAGCAGCTCCTGCCTGAAAGCCTTTGCCCGTAATGGTGACAACCGTTCCGCCTGAGGTCGGTCCCTGGGCCGGAGAAGCGCCGGAAACGCCAATGCTGGTTGAACTTGAACTGGCGATGTAGCTGAAGCCACCTGCCATTGTCGCCGTTTGATTGTGAGGGTTTTCCGTTATGGTTACGCTCACGGTTCCGGCCGCGTGCGCCGGTGTGACGGCCTGCAATTGGGTTGAGCTCACAACAATTACCGACGGCGCGATAACACCTCCGAAAGCCACGGAGGCAGACTGCGTAAATCCCGCGCCTGAGATGGTCACGGAGGTTCCCCCCGTTTGGGGCCCGCTGTTGGGCCCAATATTGTTGATTGAAAGCTGGTTGCCTGAATGGCCCCATGCCTTCCTTTGAAACCCTGCGGCAAAGTTTGTGGCGATGGAAAATGCAAGGATGGAAAAAACGGAAAGAAGGTAATAACGGCGGTTACCTGAGGTCGGCCCGAAAATACGCATTCTGACTTTCCCTTTCTTACGCGAGCTCGCGATCTGCGCATCGGTCCCCCTCGATTAACTCAATGCCTTGTTTGTCGTCTTCTGCTCTTGCGAGTTAGAAACCCGCTCTAAACAGAGCAGAGTCCGTGTATCATCAGCCCTCCCCAATGAGTGCTTAAGTGCACGTCCTTAACGTCTGCAGGTTTTCAGTCAGCCGTGTCTACTCAGATATTTTTTTAGCTACGATTCGGTTTGAAACCCTGCTTTTACAGTCCTCGTGGCTGCGGCTCTTAGAGTACTAAGGCGAACCCCTGACCAACAACTGTACGAAGGGCTAGAAGAGGTTCAGGTTCTTTAGGGAACAGGTGGACAGGATTGCCTGCATGGTGCCGGGATTTCATTCTGCTGCGGCACGCCCGCAGGACATGCCCCCCGGGGTTGCGTTTGCTTAGGGGCGGACGGCGCCTGCAGGGGAGAACATTCGGGGTTAGGTTATGGAGCGGAGGGAGAAAAGGAACAATCATCCTCTGGTCTGCCTGCTTTCCAACCATCCTTTGTTGCTGGGTGAGTTCGCCAGGAAGCTTTCCCAATCCCACTTCACCGTGAAAGCTTTCCGGCTCCGCCAGGTTTTCTTCCATGATGTGAACCAACTGGGGATTCCCACTGCAAAGGTTTATGTGGTGGATGGCCACGATCCGTTCGCCCCGTCTCTGGTGGGCGGTCTGGTGAACCGTTTCCCCAACTCACATGTAATTGTCCTCTCTGAAAAATTCACCGATTCCACCGCATTTCCGCTTCTCGAGCTTGGTGTCAGGGGGCTTCTTGATTATTCCGAGGCTTCAACGCATTTGCCGGAAGCGATTTCTATGGTGGCCAAGGGAGAATACTGGGTCGAGCAGCAACTTTTCTCCCGATTCGTGGACTCATTCGTCCAAAAGGGTCGACGGCGTCCTGTTAAGCCGCAGTCAACCCGCCTCAGTTCGCGGGAACGCGAGGTGCTCGAATGCCTGCTGAAGAACCTTTCAAATAAAGATATCGCCAAAAAGTTGAGCATTACTGAAAGGACGGTCAAGTTCCACGTCTCAAACCTTCTGGCCAAATTCAACGTGAGGCGTCGGGTTGACCTGATCATGCTTCACCTTCACGATTAGCTGTTCCGGCATTTCCTGATTAGAGATTGATTGCGCTGGTCGTAATCTCCGCAAAGTTCCGCGGCATTCCCCATGCCGAAACCACCGAAGGCTATGACTCCGTAATTTCTCCAGCAATCCATCCCGCCCACATCTTTCCCGCCATCCTCTAGCAGGTTGTTAAAAAACTTCCTCTCCCACGTCATCCTGAGCGAAGCGAAGGATCTGCCTTTTCATTTCAAGTAAGTTAAAGCAGATGCTTCTCCCGCTTTGCGGGATCAGCATGACGGGTTGCCTTTTTCAACATTCCGCTAAAGCATTTCTTTTTCTCTCTCCTCAGTTCCATCCCAAACGCAATTTGGCAATTCTGGCTGGGCCACGCGGCCGCAGAAGGCCGCAGTGTGCCCATTTGTGGTTGTTGTGCAACCGCAGCCGCCGGGATATTCTTTCAGGCACAAAAATGAAAATAATGCTGGAAGTCCGCGAGGCTCTCAGGTTTAATTAGGCAGGAAAAGAGTCATTTCCGTCTTCACTTTTTGAAACAGAGGGAAGGAGAAGGCCCGCTTATGGTTGCGAAGCGCGTGTTGCTGGTTCTTGCTTTCGGGTTGATGGTTGTGCCCATCCTGCTGGCGCAGGACACCCAATATCCGCCCAAGCGCGAACAGATACCGGGGCCGCCCGGTTACCTCGATCGCGGCAGCCATTGCTGTTTCACCACGGAGCAGAAGGAATATTCTGAAAAAGTCTTTCAGGAATGGATTGCGGACATCAGGCATTTTCGCATGGAGCGGCTGATCCGCGCCGGTTATAACGGCTCCGAGTACGTGCGGACGGAATTAAAGTGGACGCAGAGCTCCTTCATCCAGCCCCAAATGATGATGCAGGACCGGTATTTCTATGATCCAGTGGCGCACCGCTACACCGTGGAGCGATACCTGGATGACCTGAAATCCCGCTACGGCGGAATCGACTCCGTACTTATCTGGCATACTTACCCGAACATCGGCATTGATAATCGCAATGAGTACGATTGGCTGCGCGACATGCCCGGTGGCATTGCAGGCGTCCGCCAGATGATCGAGGACTTCCACCGGCATGGAGTGAAAGTCCTGTTTCCCGTAATGCTGTGGGACCAGGGGACCCGCGACGAAGGCGTGCCCAACTGGACGGCCACGGCGCGGCTTCTTGCTGAAGTGGGCGCGGACGGAGTGAACGGCGACACTCTAAACGAAGTCCCGCTGGCGTTTCGCAAAGCCTCAGATGCCACCGGCCACCCGCTGGCCTTTGAGCCCGAAGGCGCCCCTGAAAACCCCGCCGAGGCTCTGGCCTGGAACAACATGAGCTGGGGCTACTGGGAATATCCATTTGCGCCCATGGTAAGCCTGTACAAATGGCTTGAATCCCGGCACATGGTGAACGTCTGTAACCGCTGGGCACGCGACAAGACCGACGACCTGCAGGCCGCATTCTTCAACGGTGTCGGATACGAAAGCTGGGAAAACATCTGGGGCATCTGGAACCAGATTACTCCACGCGATGCGGAAGCGCTTCGCCGCGTGGCCACGATTGAACGGGCGTTCCCGGAACTGCTGATCAGCCGCGACTGGACCCCGCACACGCCCACCCTTCGCTACGGCATCTTTGCCAGCATGTTTCCCGGAGCCGGCGAAACTCTCTGGACTCTCGTCAATCGAAACCAGTACGACGTAGAAGGCAAGCAGATCGAAGTGCCTTACAAACCCGGCACGCGCTACTTCGACCTCTGGCACGGAGTCGAGCTCAAGCCGGATGTCCAGGGCGGCACGGCTGCTCTGAGCTTTGACGTTGAAGCGGAGGGTTTCGGATCCGTGCTGGGCACAACCAGCGAGCCGGACCCGAAACTCAATGCGCTGCTCGCCACCATGCGCCAGCTTTCAGAAAAGCCGCTCGGCTCCTTTTCGCACGAGTGGAAGTTCCTGCCGCAGCACGTCGTGGAAATTCATCTAACAAAGCCGGCATCCGCAGCCCCGACGGGCATGGTCCTTATTCCAGGCGGCGATTTCACGTTTGACGTGCACGGAATTGAAGTTGAAGGCGGCAACGACGTCGGTGTGGACGTGCAGGAGCCGTGGGAAGATTCGCCGCGCCGCTATCATCATCACCGGATGTCTATCCATGCGTTTTACATTGACCGCTACCCGGTGACGAACGCCGAGTTCAGGAAATTTCTGGACGCCTCGCACTACCATCCCCAGGACGATCACAACTTCCTGAAAGACTGGAAGAACGGGACCTACCCGGAGGGATGGGGCAACAAGCCCGTCACCTGGGTTTCGCTTGAAGACGCACGCGCCTATGCCGCCTGGGCCGGCAAGCGCCTTCCGCACGAATTGGAATGGCAATATGCGGCTCAGGGCGCCGACGGCCGCCTGTATCCATGGGGCAACGATTGGGACCCGGCTGCCGTTCCACCATTGGATAAAGGAAATGAACTTCCTCCACCTTCCGCCGTTGACTCGCACCCGAAAGGCGCAAGCCCGTTTGGCGTGATGGACCTGGTGGGCAACGTCTGGCAGTGGACCGACGAATTCGAAGATTCCCACACCAGTGCCGCCATCCTGCGCGGCGGCAGTCATTATCATCCGCAGGGCACACGCTGGTATTTCCCGGAAGCGTTCAAGCTGAACGAGCACGGCAAATTTCTACTGATGGCTCCCAGCACAGACCGCTCCGGTACCTTGGGTTTTCGTTGTGTTGTAGACGCGGAATAGAGCAGGTAAACAATCTGGAACTGAAAGGCGCTCGCAATGTTTGTTCCCACCACTTATGCCGTTGCTCTCATCATGATGATTCTCAGCATGGTTTGCTGGGGAAGCTGGGCGAACACCCAGAAGCTGTGCAAGAACTGGCGGTTTGAACTGTTTTATTGGGATTACGTCTGGGGAATCCTTCTGATGTCTGTGTTCATGGGGTTCACGCTCGGCAACACCCAGGCGGGAAGTCCCGACAGTTTTATGACCAACCTCGGCCGGGCGGACGCCCACCACCTGATGTTGGCCTTCGTGGGCGGCATTATTTTCAACATCGCTAACATCCTGCTGGTGGCCGCAATTGCGATTGCGGGCCTGGCTGTGGCTTTTCCCATCGGCATTGGGCTGGCGCTGGTGATCGGGTCCATCCTAAATTACATCATCACGCCGGCTGGGAACCCGCTGCTGCTGTTCGGGGGCATTTCGCTGGTGTGCGTGGCCATCGTGCTGGACGCCATGGCCTACCGGAAGATTTCGCAAGATTTGAAACTGAGCACCAAAGGCATCCTGCTCAGCCTGCTTTGCGGTGTGGGCATAGGCCTGTTTTATCCCTTCATCGCCAAGGCTCTGAAGGGCGAGCACCACCTGGGCCCTTACACCGTGGCTTACGTTTTCGGGCTCGGAATTCTGGTTTGCACGGTCCCGCTGAATTACATCTTCATGCGCAGGCCCGTTTCCGGCCCGCCGG
>OBIZ01000002.1_pt1 | contig 55938 bp, 40 predicted proteins | sample 1519801 | NCBI WGS metagenome assembly OBIZ01 (sample SAMN01911456, study PRJEB22533) | soil metagenome | biome: Soil | place: Malaysia | collected 2012-04-30 | depth DG_metagenome m | reverse complement strand
AAAGTGTTACCCCTTTTCTCTGAAGAATCCGCTCATAATTAGGTTGCCCCCACAGGTTAGCACGTGGTCCTCTCCACATCGCAAGGAAGGGGCTGAAGCGTCCCTCGTGACGGCAATCGATTTGCCTGAGTTTAGCTCACACCAAAAGAAGTTTCCGAAAACCCGAATGTGCGGCTTGAGAGTCCCGTTGAGGATTTTTTTGTTCAAAAAACACTCGCTTGTTGTTCCTTCTTGATCCTACGGCTGGAATGCGTGAATTCGGTAAGCTATTGATAAGAATGGTGCCGCGGGACGGAGTTGAACCGCCGACGCCAGCCTTTTCAGGGCTGCTTAGCCGACAATCGAAGAGCTTTGAAATCAGCATAATGTATTGTTGTTAAATGGCTTACGAAGTTTGCGCTTTGGGACGGTTTGGGCTGATTTAACCCATTTTCGCCCCCGCGATGTTCCCCTATTGTGTCCCCAAACCTTGGGGCGACCCCCTGTAGTGGCACAATTTCTTGTTCACAGTTTCCGTGCCAGTTTGAATCATTCCCGTAAGATCCGGCAGGGGATGGGTTCGGGGAAGGTGATGACTGAGGAGATCCCCCCTAAAACATCGCTTCCGAGCAGAAATGCACGTTACGCATGGAATCTGTGCGCTCGCTGTCACGTGATGAATCTCTGCTGTTGGCTGCAAGTTTTTCTCGTGCGGAATGCAGTGAAAGCAAAATCCTCGGCCGAGGCCGGATGGACAAAACGTCGTTCGTCTGGGTTTTCTTCGCCAGGGAACAACAACCATCGTGCCACAACTACCCCGCGGCTGCGGCTACCAGATTTTCTACAATTGCAATGTTCTTCAGGAGTTCCTGTGGCAGGTCGTGGCGTTCCTGCAAGTACGCGGTACCGTTGTATGAAAGCCAGCCCCTTCTTTCGTTGTCCTCCAAGACCAGAACCTTCAAGGGGAGATCGGGTACTTTCGGCGGAATCACTAGACGCCCGTGCCCAAGGCCCGCAGCCTGGCAGAACTGAATCAGTTTTTGGAAACTTCCTGCCGCGAGGATGAACGCCGTCATCTGGCAGGGCGGCAGCGGAATCTGTGTCTCCGCGATGCGTCCTCCGCCCACAGTACGGTTCGCATTCGGGGCGTTCGAACTCCATTCGGGGGCACCAGTAAAGCTGGTTATCAGCGAGCCAAGAGTGGCTGCCGCATTTTTGCTCGGCCACCTACACCGATGGGGTGAGCGCTACCTTGACACGCTCCGCCTAATCTTTACTTTCAAATACTTAAGCAACCACAGGGGCTGCAAAACCACGTGGAGAAACGCATAAGACGGAACTTCCTTGGGTCGGAAATTGGGTAATCTCCGGGGACTAGTCTCACCGTCTTCAGCGCTAACAATACTCACACGGCTGCCAGGATCTTTGTTGCCGATCAGGAGCTGCTATATTTGCCCTTGAAGCCCTTGAAGTGCTTGGGATTTTTATGCCACTTCCAGAGCGGGTTTTTCGGCTTCTGAGCGGACCGGTTTGTCTGCACCAAATCTAAGGTGAGTTTTCGGCTGTTTTGAGTCGCATGAGATCACGGTTAACCGCGATCTCATGGGCAAATTCGTTCTGCGCCCTCTCCTCAAGCGCCCGTGGGCTTCCGCTATCCACATTCCAGTAAAGACCTCTGTTGAAACCATGCGTGGGCAGTACTTTCGTTGCTATCAATGGTACAAAGGCTCAGTCTGGCCAGAAACGTAGGTATCCTGATCAAGCCCGTACCTCTGAATCTTGTTCAGAAGCGCCTTATAGCTGATATTAAGCCGCCGGGCGGCTTCTTTGCGGTTCCAATTCGTTTGGTCGAGAGTATCACTTATGGCTCGAACTTCAGTGCCACCTTTTGCATCGTTCACTAAAGACTTCAAATCAGAAAGATCTCTTGAGCCGGCTAACACAAAGTCCGTAATCTGCCTGGATACCCCTGTCCGCTCCAACTGAAGCTCTCCCAATGCCTCGTCTTCATCGCCAATGATCAAATACCTTTTGACAAAATTTTCCAGTTCTCGGAGGTTGCCCGGCCAAGGATAAACACTTGCACTTTTCAGGAGGTTATCGGATAGCAGACGCGGGTCCCGCCCATATTGTGCGGCAAACTGACCCATAAAATGCTCTATCAAGCTCGGAATTTCCTCCGGCCGCTCGCGCAATGGCGGGAGATCGATCGTAAAGGCGTTGAGCCGATAATAGAGATCCGTTCGTATCTTTGCACTGGCAACAGCATCTTCGATATTCAAGTTTGTTGCTGCGATTACCCTGACGTTTACCCGCCGTGAAGACCGCCCTCCCAGGCGGAAGAACTCCTGGTCCTGCAATACATGAAGCAGTTTTGCCTGCAACCCGATTGGCAGATCGCCGATCTCGTCCAACAGGATTGTGCCTTTGTCAGCCAACTCAAATTTGCCGGGTTTTGACTTTGTGGCACCTGTAAATGCACCTGGCTCATATCCAAACAGTTCGCTTTCCAGAAGCTCGCTTGGAAGGGCAGCACAATTGACTTTCAAGAACGTGCCTGGCGCCCGGTGCGACAATTTGTGAATAAGCTGCGCAATGACTCCCTTACCCGTACCGCTTTCCCCCAGCAACAATACAGGGACGTCGACCGAAGCAATCATTGTAGCCTTCTCGCGAACCCTCTCCATTGCCCTGCTTGCAAAAACAAGCCTAGTGTCAATCCTAATGTCTTCGGCATGAAAGGCCGGCTTGGTTCCATTTCCCGATCGAATAGGGGTGCCCAACGCGCGTTTAAGGACAGACTCCAATTCACACTTTCGAATTGGTTCAGACAGGTAGTCCAATGCTCCCAACCGAAGGCCCTCTATAACCATTCTTGGATTACACATACCAGAAAGCATGACAACCCTGAGGTCGGGGCAGGCTTCGCGAAGCATCTTTAAGACTTCGATGCCGTCCAGTTCCGGCATGAGGGCTTCTAAGAGGACTAGATCAGGAATAGGTCCCTTTCGAACCCGGTCAAGCGCTTCAGGGCCGGTTGCCGCTGTTTCCACGTGGAAGGTGTCCCTCGTTAGAGTTGTCAGAAGATAATTGCGGATTTGCGGATCATCCTCTACAACGAGAATTCGATGCGGAGCGCTCATCTTGTACCTCCTCCCTCCTAAACTTCATGTAGGCGATTGCCTTGTCAGCAGAAAAATGTCGAAATGTTTTTCTGGCTCTATGCCCGTCCCAAACCCATCTTTTGCCAAAGCCCTTCAACATATCGGCATGACATTAGTACGCCTATGCTCGTCTCCCTAAGGTCGCCAGCCTCGGGCAAGCTTATGAAGTCGTCTCAACCAAGTCTTGCATCAATCAGGACTAGATGTCGACGCAAAGCAAGCGAACCGGCGGATCCCTTTGGCAAAAAGTCTACAAAGCCAGAAAGGATTACCATAGAATTCTTCACTCTATGACCCAAGGAACCATCATCAAATATCTTGCGACTACGCTCTTGCTGATTGGCCTTGCTTTCGTGGCGATTAACAGTTCGGACGATCACTCAATCGGAAGCATCGATATCGGCAAACAAGATAACTTAGTGTCCCAGAATGTCCCAAATCGCCAAGGCCATGGCAATCCTTACCTTCACCTCGTTTTCCCTGATGGGGGGATTCCAATATCCCATGACCCTTGACACCATGTCAAAATATAAGTCGATATGAACCAGCTTGAAATCGGGTGAATACTGGAAATTTCATGGGCGATTACCTCAGCCGTCCCCGGAGAACCCTTATGAAATGACACCTTTTCTTGAATCCCGCGAACTCTTATCGGTGACTTCAGACCGAGATTTACCCCCAAGTGGACTGTCAGATTCGAGACTATATGCAGGTAGCTAGGATCCGCGCACATATCCTTAATGCCCATCAATTCCGACATCAGAAAACCAACTTGCAGGTCTTGAGATTGGTGGTGGCCTCCGGCCCTAAGTCCGTACAGTTCTTGGCACTGCTTGATGTTTGCTTGGCCCCATCCGTGAAAGCTTTCTTTGCTTTGCCCCCGTAGCAGGTGCTACTTTGCCCCAGAGCAACTCTCAAGCGCATTTGGTGCCGACAGCCAATACCGCGGATTACATCGTACCGTCAGGGAGGAATTCCTCCTCTGGATCCGGACTTTTTCGACCGTTTTGGTCTGCCTCAACAAGGGCATACTAGCCGCGCTTGAGTTAGCACTTTCTTGATTGGACCCTAAAATCTTCTAGATTTGTCATAGCAATTATTAATCAGGATATTACTCTAGCTCTGTGCCCCGGCGAAGTCAATTCAGATGTTTTCAGCAGGTAATGTCGATCGTTACCGACCAGGACAGGTAGGTGGGTGGCCAAAAAGACCCTGTGGGCGGTTAGCCTAGCCAACTCCCGCTTCACCACGTTCTTGGGGAGGATGGTCACGACTGAGGAAATTGCTCTGTAAGGTAATTCAAATGCAGGAGTTGGCTGGCACCGTCGAGTCCTGTGCCATTGCTGGGGCGGTCAGACCCGCCAATGGATACGTCGCCAAAGGCATACTACCAGCCACTCCCTTCATCTGTTTGTGATCGCTGAATCTTGGGGCGCAGTGGGCTGGCAACCAAGGGGGATGAAAGCTTTCAAAACACGACTCTACCCCGGGATCTACGACATACGTAATCCTGCCCCCTGAAGAAATCAGGGTTCTTCCGCTAGTGAACGCACAAGGATGGAACAGCGAAATTTTACTTTACAAGTCTGGTTTTTTTCCGCGGCGTCGTATTGCGCCCCAACCCAATAATCCCGTGCCGAGCAGGAGAAGTGATGCCGGCTCAGGTACCGGGGTCGCTCCCCCATTCGCGGCATAACCAGTGATCGCCGCCCCCGCAGAAGAAGAGCACGTACTTATATTTCCTGCACAAGCGTACGCGTGTACAGCCGCGAATGCACCATCAGAGTTCGCAATAAGTACCTCGGATGCTGAACTCCATGTCCCACTTGTGTTGGTTATCGTAAAGGAAATTGATGTCGCCGAGTCGGTAAACCCGCCATGGTTGTTCAGGATCAGATTAAAGGTCCCGAACTCACTTAAGTTCCCAGAAGTCGTGCCGTCAAAAGTAGCAGTGAACCCCGAAATAGGATTAGCCTCCGTTACCGGGCTCAATGTGAAAGTACCATTGACATTCAGATCAACAGCCCCGTGCCCACCCAGGAGGTAAATGTAACCACCGTTCGTTAATGAGGTAAAGGTTATGGTCGCGTGGGTCGAGTCTGTCCGGTTTACATCCAGATGCGCATACGGACCTGTATAGCTACTGAGCGCACTATTCGGCACAGTGATGTCGTAGCTGGTGACATCAGCATGTGCAGGTGAAACAAAGACCAGCGAAAATGCCATCATCACAGCACAGATTAGAACCGACCTTCGCATCCGTATTTCCCCCCGCTTTCCACGCAGACTGTCAGCTTCCCGTGCACGCTTCGTTCCAAACTCCTTTGCCTGTTGCGGTGTGACTGCTAGGCAACTCAATCAAAAGGAGAAAGTATGGTGAATTGGCCAGAAATTCGCCCTTGTAGCTGGACTGCCAAAAGGGTGCGCTATGAAAATCTATGCATAAAAAAAGGCGGGCCATACCCTCAAATTGCGCACCAGGACCTCCAGATGTGCTGACGTGACAGTTACGGTTGTCTGGGGATGCACCCCATTGACCTTGGTCTTGCCTCGTCTCAACTTAACGGTGGGTCCGGTTTCAGCAAAGGCCTGGAGAAAGTATCCCTAGTATCATCTTGGAAACGCCCACCAAGGCCTTCGGTGAATGAATCATCCAATTACTTCTTCAGGCCGAAACCTGTTTCCAGAACATCCATATACCATTCAACCTTAAGTATTCTCGATGCATCACGCTTGGGCATTTGCTCGATGCTCCTAAACTCCCTCAGACCTATAACGAACGATGATTTACCCCTTCGCAGTTGACTAAGCGGTCACGTTGACAAGATCACGCGAGTACAGATAAGCTTACACGGTATTCGGGGGGCGCGTCAGGGCATCAGATGGTGGATCGTGCATCAGTCGTGTTGCCGGCAGCGGGTTCCTCGGGTACCCTCCCTCCACACGAAGTCCTTTTCGGACGGTCGAAAGCTATGGCGAATATCCGTCGTCGCTTTCGACAGGTAGCGGAAGTTAACATCCCTGTCCTGATCGAAGGGGAAACCGGCTCAGGCAAAGAGTTATTGGCGAGGGCCATCCACGAAAATTCTCCCTGGGCGGAGGGCCCTTTCGTAAAAGTGAATTGCCCAGCAATTCCTGGTACGCTTTTAGAGAGTGAATTATTCGGTTATGAGAAGGGCGCGTTTACCGGAGCTTATGGAACAAAGCCAGGCCGAGTCGAATCGGCGAACCGGGGCACGTTATTCCTCGACGAAATCTCTGAACTCGATCCATTGGTCCAGCCAAAGTTCCTCCAACTGCTCCAAGATGGCCAATTTTGCAGAATTGGTGCTCAAGAAGATCGGCAGATTGAGGCAAGGGTGATTTGCGCGACAAATCGCGACCTGCGCACCGCAGTGGAGCAAAGATCTTTTCGGCAAGATTTATACTACCGGATCAACGTGCTCAACCTGAGGGTGCCGCCTCTACGTGAAAGGCGAGAAGATATCCCGGCACTCGTCGATTACTTGATTAAGAAGCACGACACGTTGATGGCTACTCCGACACCACCACCTTCCACTGAATTCGTTCAACTTCTGCAGAATTACGAATGGCCAGGAAACGTCCGCCAACTGGAAAACCTGATTAAGAGGTATATCGTGCTAAAGTCGGAAATTGTTATCACCTCCGAGTTGGTTGCACAGATTTGTGATTCGCCCGAGTTCCCACTCTCACCACATGACTCACGGTCATTGAAGGAAATAACCCGCTCTGCAATGAAGGAGGTCGAGCGCCGCGTTATTTTGAAAACCCTCGTGGCGCATCGCTGGAACCGAATACAAGCCGCGAAGGCCTTGAAGATTAGTTACAGAGCATTATTGTACAAAATGCAGCAAACCGGCCTGACAATTGAATTCAAGACTCGGCAAGAAGGTGTGTTACCCCTGAAGCACAAGCCATTCCTAGCGGAGGGTGATACAATCAAGCGGGGTTGAGCAACTTTTCAATTAGCAGACCAAAGATGAAAAACCTTACGACAAAGCGGTAAACTTATGCCATTTTGTAGAATGCGGTGGAAAGCTCGTCAGGAATTCAACTTGATTAGGTGACGAGCCTAAGTGCCTCTCTTCTTATACAAACCTCATGATCCATCAAAAGGGAAGCTCCTGGGAGGCTGAAATGGTCAGGAACTTGCTTGGAAAGCTTCTCAGCTTGAATTTCGGATAAGCCGCAGGCGATTTTCGGAGGGCGAAACTGGCAAAAGTCCCCAACCGAGTCGAGTATGTGTCTGGGGATGTGGGCACGCGTGTCCATGGAGGGGATGGAGCGCGAGCATCATGGCAATGGGCCATACCATTGCTTGGCACGTTGGTTGTGTTGCTCTACTTCCCGACCCTTCAAGGGCTTATAAAGCAGTGGTGGAAAGAACCTGACTTTAGCCACGGCTTTATCGTCCCGCTGTTCGCTGGCTATGTGGTCTGGCTTACCCGGAAGCGTTGGCAGGCAATTCCTTCGCAACCCGATGACAAAGGGTTTTTCGTCATTTTAGGGGCGCTGTGTTTGTTGCTCGCGGGGTCAGTAGCGGCCGTGCTGTTCGTCTCGCGACTTTCCATGTTAGTGCTGCTGCTCGGGATCGTCCTCTACCTGGCCGGAAGGGAAATGGTTCGTGCAATGGCCTTCCCTCTGGGTTATCTCCTGCTTATGATTCCGCCCCCGGAAATCCTCTATAATCAGATAACCTTCCCGATGCAGCTTTGGGCATCCAGGGTGGCTTTTGCGCTCTTGCAATGGGTTCATGTTCCCGTATTGCTCGAAGGAAACATCCTGTTCCTGCCGAATTATTCTCTTGAAGTTGCCGAGGCGTGCAGTGGTATTCGCTCTTTACTCTCATTGATTGCGCTGGCAGTGGCCTATGGGTATATCGCGGAGAAGCGCGGCTGGCTGCGAGTGGTGCTTGTTATTTTGACTGTTCCGGTAGCCATCCTGAGCAACAGCCTCCGTGTTTTCGGCACAGGGCTGGCCACTTATTGGGTCGGGCCGAAATGGGCCAATGGGTTCCTCCATGAGATGTCGGGCTTCGTCGTATTCTTCGTGGCGGCCGGCTTTATTGTCCTCGTTCATTGGGTGATTTCCTTGCTTTTGAGGCGCACGAATGCTGAGTGATCCTTTGAGACGGCGGATTTGGATTACTGCCGCATTGTTGGTCGCGGGGACGATTGCTCTTCATGGAGTCAGTCATGGTGAACGTGTCCCATTGCGTAAGCTATTGGGGGACTTTCCGTTGACTGTCGGGATTTGGCAGGGACGAAACATGCCCTTTTCGGAAAACGTAATCCAAGCTGCCGGCGTTACGGATTACATCAATCGAGTGTACACCGACAGGAAGGGGGACTCTGTCAATTTCTACATTGGTTATTACGCTAGCCAACGGACCGGCGACACAATCCATTCTCCAAAGCATTGTCTTCCTGGTGGAGGCTGGACCCCGCTGCGCTCAAGCAAAGTGAAGATCGATTTGAAAACGAGAGGAAGCATTACGGTCAACGATTACCTGATCGGGAAGGGCCTTGAGCGGCAAGTGGTTCTTTATTGGTATCAATCGCAGGGCCGGGTTGTTGCCAGCGAGTACTGGGCGCGATACTGGCTGATTGTAGATGCAATAATACGTGACCGGACGGACGGAGCCCTGGTCCGCGTCATTGCCCCGGCCAACGACGATGTTGCGCAGGCTCGGGCGCTTGCGGTGGGATTTGTGCAAAATGCTTTTCCGGACCTGAAAGAATATCTGCCGAATTAACCAACGTGCGTAGGATTTTGTGCATAGGACGGGAGGAACGTATGGATCCTAATCGAAGAAAATCATCTGCCGCAACATTTTGCGTTTTAATGATGTTGACCGGCCTGCTTGCGGGTTGTTCAAAGGATCCTGCGAAAGCCAAGCTGGACTACCTGAATTCGGGAAAGCAATATATGACGAAAAAGGAGTACTCCGCAGCCGCAATCGAGTTCCGCAACGCCTTGAAGATCGATCCGAAGTATGTGGATGCCCTTTACGAACTGGCGAAGGCCGACGTGGCAATGCATTTGTGGGGTGATGCTTACAAAAGCTTAAGGCAGGCAAAAGAAATTGACCCGAATCGTCTGGATATTCGCATCGCACTCGGCCAGTTCTATGCAGAGGGGAAAAATTTTCCTGCAGCGGAAGACGAAGCTAACTTTATCCTCCAAAAAGAGCCAAACAATGCGGCAGGAACTCAGATACTCGCTTCGGCCTATCTGGGACAAAAACAATACCCGAAAGCTCTCGAAGCCGCGCAACGCCTGGTAAGGCTGCTACCAAACCGTGCTTCCTCTTATGACAACCTTGCTCTTGCCCAGCTCACGATGCAAAAGGTGGCGGACGCAGAGAGCAACTTTCAGAAGGCAATACAGGTTGAACCAGGTTTCGTTCCCGCCTACAAGAATTTGGCAAGCTTTTATCGGTTGCAGGGAAAATTACCCAAAGCTGAGGGAGTATTGCAGCAGGGGGTTACTCAGAACCCGTCTGCTACGCCCCTTTATCTGGAGTGGGCAGGCTTGTTGGCTGCAGAAGGCAAGTCAGATGCTGCAGCACAAGTGATCGACGATTTGAGACAACATCACCTAAAGTCAGCGGATGTGGCGTTAGCCATTGGCGATTTTTACGTTAAGGAAAGAAATCCGGATGCTGCGCTTGCGGAATATCGCCGTGGCCTGTCTCTTGACCCCAAGCAGAACGAGATCAAGTATCACCTGGTTGCCCTGCTCCTTGATCTTGGCAAGGTTCAAGACGCTGTCCCCATGGACAGAGAGATCTTGGAACAGGATCCGTCATCGGTTGAAGGGCGCATCGCCCACGCCCGGATTCTTATGGCAGAGCAAAAGGCCAGCGAAGCCAGAACCACCTTACAACAAGTAATTAAGGACGCACCCGATTCTGCCCAGGGGCATTATTTTCTTGGGGTGGCTTTTCAGGAAGAAGGTCAATTCCAGCAAGCCAGACAAGAGATGGAACGGGCTTTGGGCCTCTCACCCAACATGCCCCTGGCTTTACATGGTTTGACGATAGTTAGCCTGAATCTTGGCGATTTGCATCTTGCCGAAGCATACGCACAGCGTAGCGTCAATGCGCAACCCGCCAATCCCTCGGAACGCATGCTTTTGTCTTCAATTCTTCTGCGTGAGGCCAAGACCGGCGAAGCTCTGAAGCAGCTAGGAGTTGTAGAAAAGCAGGACCCTCAGAATATTCAGCTTCGCATCATGCTTGGCCAGACCTATGCCATGCAACGCCGTTATTCTGATGCCGACAAGGAGTTTGCCAAGGCTACTTCGATTGATCCGAAATCAACCCAGGTTCTGAGCACATGGGCAGATTCATTGACTTCCAGGGGCGAGCAGAGCAAAGCATTCTCTCTCGCGAAGAGCTATGTCGCCAATTATCCGGACGTTCCCGATGGATATCTCGTTCTCGGTGCGCTTGAACTGGACGCGAAGCAATACGATGCGGCCCAGGCCAATCTTGAGAAGGCGTTGAAGCTCGACCCCAAGAATATGGGAGCCTATCTTCGCCTAGGGAAGGTTTTTCAGGACCAGGGAAACATTCCTGAGGCCATCGTGCATTACAAGGAGGCCTTAGTTGAACAACCTAAGCTTGTTCCCCTGATCACTTTCATCGGCAACCTGTATCTTGTTGAGAAGAATCTGGAGGCTGCTAAGGGCTACTACGAGAAGGCCTTGGCAATCGATCCCAATTTCCCCATTGCCTCTGCCAACCTTGCCTGGGTCTACGCGGAACAGGGGACTAATCTCAATGTGGCCCTTAGCCTGGCGCAAAGCGCCAAGCAGGCCATGCCTGATGTGCCATCTGTCACCGACACTCTTGCCTGGGTGCAATACAAGAAGGGGCTTTACTCAAGCGCCGTGTCCCTCCTCGATGGGTGCGTGAAGCAGAATCCCAAGTCGCCGGTCTACCACTATCACCTGGGGCTGGCCTTGCTCGAGTCTGGTGATAGGAAACGTGCCAAGACTTCACTACAAGAAGCCTTGAGTCTCGATTTGTCGGGAGACGATGCCACGAACGCCAGGCAAGCCCTGGCTAAGCTGAATTGAGATGCTCCTCAGAGACTTGGGATTGGACGGTGGCGACACCAATTGGCCATATATTAGACTTAAACCCGGATTTCCTAACGAATGCCAAGATCCCCTTTAGCTCCATTATTATGGAGCATTCTACTCAGTGCTCGTATTTAATTTCGTCCGCAATGACTTTATGATCCAATGACGTCACTGTTGAACGATATCAACATCGCAAACACTAGGCTAACCACTAAGAACCGAGGGAGAATGTTCCTACCACTTTGTTGCAACTCTTTTCAAATTCGGACCTCAGATGATTTTTTAAGCCCTTTATTTTTAAGCACATAATTCTTTCTTATTTGGCATGTGACGTGCCCAATATGCCACGGAGGAGTACGACTCAGTGCAAGCTCGCCAGGATGAGTGGCGGGGTTTTTTTGACTTGTGGAAAGATGCTTTTTCGGACCGGGCAGCCGGGGGCCATAGGGAAGGGGTAGGCTCAACGTCATCTTAACCGCACACGCCGAATGCCCAGGTTTAAACCCTTCGCTCAGTGAGCAAGATCAATAGGCAGGGTTCATCTGAGTGGCCTGCTGTGTCAGAAAGAAGGGGCTCTGCCAACTTTAGCGAGGGGAATGGATAAAAAGGAGGTAAGAAAATGAGACTTAGACTTTTGGCGCTTCTGGCAGTGGCAATGGTTATCGCCTCTTCACCGGCGTGGGCGTTCGATGTAACGTGGCAATTCGCGACGTCCGGGTCGAATGGCAATTTCGGCACGTCTAAAATGTTTACCGGTAGTGACGCGACGTCCATGATTACCGCATACGGAAATTTAACCGCCGGCGGGACTACCGATCTTTTTGGCAAATTCACTTTGGGGGACCCGACCGAGACAGGTCTCGGGATTGCCTCTCAGGTTTCACATGAAATCGATAACAGCCAGTTCATTCAATTTGACGTTTCCAGCCTGCTGTCCAGTTTCATCGGTGGATCATTCACTATCGGAAGTCTTCAATCCGGCGAGAGTTTTGAAATCTGTGAGTCGAATACGTTAGGAGATATAGGTACGTGCGGATCTGCGATCTTCGAGTCCGGTAGCACCACGCAGAATACGGTCAGCCTGATGGATTGGGGATCGTTTGACTTCTATAGCATTACCGCTGCATCTGGAGACGTGTTGGTCGACAGCTTCGCAGCTACCCCCGTGCCGGAACCGGTTTCCATGTTACTCCTGGGATCGGGGTTGCTTGGTTTGGGCTTCCTCCGGCGACGGTTTGGCTCCAGCACATAAGTCAGAAGAGATAGTCTCACTTGGGTTAAGATCACGTTCGGCCGCTTGAGCCAAGAGCGAGCAGGTTCGAGCCGTGGGCTCAGCGCACCTAAATTATTCCAAGGCACCGCGGGGATATGCCTGTATGTCTTAGCCTCCTCAAAAATAGTGAGAGCTCTCCAAGTCATAAATCATGAATAGGTCAAAAACAGCCAGTTCCTGAACGGATCTTATCACCTCCCCCCAGGAAACCCGGCCAACAACATACGAAGTCCGACCGACTCCAAAACCTGACTCGGGATTTGCTCATTTAAGAGAAAACGCACATAAACATTGGTGCCTAAGTGCGCATGAGGACAATAGAGTGCCGATGCAGAATGACGCCACTGTTGATGATACTTGACTCTCAATCATCCCAAAGTCCTTTATTTTCCCACCCTTTAGAAGTTGCATGGGTGCCTGCGAAATTTTCGGCGCCGCAAACCCTTCTTAACCGAGATCCGTGGCATCGGGGTTAACCCGCCACGGTTTTCTCATCAGGTATCTTGCGTTGATGAGCGGCAAACCCTGGCGTGCCGATTAATCTGAAAGGCCCAATCGAGCAAATAGTGGAAAAAGTTTTCTCAATAGTGGTAGTAAACTGGAACTCAAAGGCAGTCTTCGCCCGCAAAAATGCTGAGAAAGAAGAGTCAAATATTAGGGCTAAGTACAACATCCCATTTCACTTTCACGCACTTCAAAAGGTTTAGTACGTAAGTGGCCCGGCAGTTGCACAAGAGACAGAGATTCACTTTTGTTGCCAGAACGCCACCGGTCGTGGGGAGGTGGATTTTCAGGAGGTGGGATGGATTCAGGGCAACTAATATCGACTGCGACGGAGCAGGCACGAGTAGATCTTATTGGCAATACCGTCCTAACATCCAGTAGTCCGGCGGGACAAGCTGTGGAAAGGATTGTTACTGAGGTTGCGAAGACGGAGATGCCAGTTCTTATCGTTGGAGAGAGCGGCACAGGGAAGGAAGTAACCGCTCGGTTGATTCATCAGCTTTCGTCAAGACAGCAGGGGCCATTTATTAGATGCGCCTGCAGCACCTTGGGGGCTGATGCCCTCGGGAAGCTCTTACTCGGCGCTGATGGAAGCCAACGCTCTTCCTCTTCGCGTACAGGATTTACGCTCTTTCTTGATGGGGTGAGTGAACTCCGTCCCTCCTGCCAGCAGAAATTACTTGAGTTTTTGCCTGAGGATAATGTCAGCGAGTTTGAAAACAATGTTGCGGTACGCATGATCTCGTCTACCTCGCGCAGCCTGAAGGATGAAGTGGAGGCGGGGCATTTTCGTGAAGAACTCTATTATCGCCTCAACGGAGTGTGCATTCGTCTGCCTCGACTGTGCCAGCGAAAGGAAGATATACTCACTCTGGTGGATCTATTCCTGACCAAATATTCCAGTCAGTTTGGTCGGAGGAAGCCTTCACTCAGCCCCAGAGCAGTACGTGCCCTGCAAGACTACTCCTGGCCGGGCAACATTCGACAACTTAAGAACGTAGTCAACCGGATTGTAGTTCTTGGAGATGAACGACTGGCTTTGGTGGATCTCCCTCCGATGAGTGAAGACCCCGAGCCATTGGTGGAAACATCGCGAATTCAGTCGCTTAAGGAAGCGGGGCGGGCGGCAGCTCGGAAAGCCGAGAATCACCTGATACTGAAGGCTCTCGATCGTACTCGATGGAACCGCAAACGGGCCGCTAAGGAACTGGGGATTAGCTACAAGGCCCTCTTATACAAACTCAAGGAGATCGGCGTCGATCGTTCTACGAAGGGCGATTGAAGTTGTGGAAGAAGTCAAATGAAAATGAAATTGAAGGCGATTATCACGGCGGCATTGGTGGCAGCAGCCATATTAACCCCTCGCCTCGTGATGGGACAGGCAGAGTCTCCAAAGGCATCAAACGAATCACCGACTTCATCGGCAAAGTCTGCCACCCAAGACAAGAACTATATCATCGGGCCTGAAGACGTCCTAGATATAGATGTGTGGAAACAGCCGAATTTGTCCCGGACGGTACCAGTCCGGCCTGACGGAAAGATCTCTCTGCCTTTGTTAGGTGATATTCAGGCTGCGGGCGTTACGCCAACGGAGCTTGGAATTTCAATCCAGAAAATGGTGCAGAAGTATGTATCCAATCCTCAAGTTACGGTGATAGTTACCGCCATCAACAGTCAACGAATTTACGTTCTTGGGGAGGTCAATCGGCCTGGTGCCGAGCAGCTTTTCCCGAATATGACACCCCTGCAGGCGCTGTCCGCAGCAGGAGGGTTCACCCAATTTGCAAAACGAGACCAGGTTTATGTTCTTCGGCGTGAGGGGTCAAAAGAAAACCGCTACAAGTTCGATTACAAAGCCGCACTCCGAGGCGACCCTTCAAGGCAGACGATTATTCTTCAACCCGGAGATACCATTGTCGTACCGTGAATATGGTCCTTAAGCAAACGTATTTTCTGATCACGGCTTCGTTGATCCTTTTGTGTGGTGTGCCATGCTGGCAACGCGCTTTTGCGCAGAACCCCGAGACGGGTGCCCCCTCAGGCCCACAAGGCGATGCCAGCCAGTCACAGGCCGACAACCAGCAACAGGGTCCTGGCCAAGCACGCAATCTCCAAGAGAATACGGTGTCGCTTTCAGGTATCCGCGCGTACACGCCCGGACCCACCGGAGAAGAAAGGAGCTTTCTCCTGCCTTCTCTTCAGATCACAGGGGTTTGGGATAGCAATCCGTATTACCAACCGGGCGGGTCGAAGGAACTATATGTTGGAACGGGTGCCTGGAGCCTCGACCTGCAACGGATCAAACGCCGATCGCAATTAAACTTGTCTTATGCGGGAGGTGAGATTGTATCTTCCCGTCCACTACCGTCTAATTTCGGCACTGACTTGGGAAAGTACGAAACCTACCAATCTCTCCAACTCGGGTACGAATACAACGGTTTGCGCTGGAAATCCATCCTGATGGACCAATTTTCTTTCTTGCCGGAGTCTTCCTTCGGCTTTTCCGGGTTCAATGGGTTGCCTGGGTTCGGTGCAGGTTTGGGGATTCCAATCAGCCCCAACGTGACTCCGCTGAACAACGTGCTAGCGCCAAACCAGTCAATACTAACCGGATATTCCCGCCGGATAAGCAACGTGTCGGCGGCTGAAGCCGACTACAGCTTTACGCCTCGCACGTCGCTTTCAATGTCAGGCTCTTATGGCATCCTCCAATACATCTCCTCGGGGTTCTATGACACAAATTACTATGGGGGATCTATTGGCTTAGACCACTTATTGACCCGGCGCGACCAACTGGGTCTCGCATACGACTACGAAAACATAAATTTTCTCGGAATGGGCGAGTACATCGAGACCCATTCAGTGCAGATTGCATATGGAAGGAAAATTACAGGGAAGCTCTCCTTGAAGCTCTCAGCAGGGCCCATGCTAAACATTATCAATCAGCCGGGAGGACCCTCAGTCACAAGCGTTTTTGCCAGCACTTCTGACTCGCTTCTTTATCTGCTCCGAGGAGGAGACCTGCACTCAAATTACACCCGCTCCACCAGCCCGGGTGCGGGAGTTTTTTTTGGCGCGGAAACGGATCAGGTTACAGGGGGATTCTCTCACCGTCTATCGAGAAGGTACTTCTTTTCGCTCGACGGCGGCTATGCCCACAACAAATCATTGTCTGGCGTGGGAATCATCTTAAACGGTTCGACGTTCGACACGGTGCAAGGAGGGGCCACGCTGAGCACTTCGCTAGGTGAACGCATGAGCTTCTTTATGAGTTATCAGCTTCAACAACAATCTACAAATACGTCGGTATGTACAGCCGGACAGTGTGGAAGGTCATTCCTGCGGAACGTGGCGAGTGTAGGAATCAATTGGCATGGAAGGCCAATTCCGATCCATTAGCTGATGAAGTCTCTTTGACGCAGGAGAGTTCGAGATGGTGCAACAACAATTGGAACTCGACGATTACATCGCGATACTGCGGCGGCGATGGTGGTTGCTCATGCTCCTGGGAATTCTAGGTGCAGCCCTTGCTTACGGGACCTCGCTGCTGCTGATGAACCGCTATACGTCCCGGTCCCTGGTGCTTGTCGAGCGTCAGCAGGTCCCAGACAACTTTGTTCAGCCAGTCGTCACTACTGACCTGGACCAGCGATTAGCTACTCTGGAGGAACAGATTCTCAGTAGAACTCGACTGCGGCCTCTCATAGACAACTTTGGCCTCTTTAAAGAGAAAGAGATTTTTAACCTGACACGGCTCAAGCCGGTTGTCCAATTGCTGGGACGAATAATGGGCCAGGGGAGCGAAGCGTCTGCAGAGTGGCGAATTGAACAGACACGTGCAGCAATTGGCGTAAAGCCGGTCCAATCCATTATCCAGGATCCGAAGGGGGGCCTGCCGGGTTTCTATATCAGCTTCACCTACAGCAACCCTCAGGTCGCTCAGCAAGTATGTGATCGAATAACTTCAATGTTTATCGATGAAGACATTCGCTTTCGAGAGCAAGCCGCACAAGGGACCACGGATTTCCTCGACAGCCAACTTCAGGACGCTAAGCGTCAGCTGGATGAACAGGACGCTAGACTGGCAAAGTTCAAGCAGAAGTATCTTGGAGCGCTCCCTGATGATACGCAAACAAATCTTAGCATTCTTACCTCACTTAACATGCAACTGGAAGGAGTAACCGGGGCAATCCAGAGAACTGCACAAGACAAATCCTACCGCGAATCGTTCCTGGACCAGCAGCTTGAAACTTTGAAGTCCAAGACGTCCCCGGCGGGCTCTCAAAAGGATGCGCTGCAAAAACAGCTTACCCAAATGGAAGGCCAACTTATTCAACTGAGGTCCGAATACACGGATGAATACCCGGACGTAGTCAATCTTGAAGCTGCAATTACTCATCTCAAGAAAAAGATTCAGGAAGAGAGCACCTCTCCGCATCCGAAGCCTCATCCAACAACGCAGCAGGCGCTTGTCGTCGAGCCGCAGCAGATCCAGCAGTTACGAAGCCAACTGCGTGCGGACGAAGATAACCTCAAAGCGCTTTATCGGGAGCAGAAGCAGCTTAAGGATCAGATCAGCCTTTACCAATCGCGAGTAAACATGAGTCCCGCCATTGAACAGCAATACAAGGAAGTCACAAGGGATCATCAAACAGCCCTGACTTTTTATGACGGGCTGTTAAGAAAGAAGCAGGAATCCGCAATGGCAACTGACCTTCAGCGCCGGCAACAGGGAGAGCAATTCCATGTTATGGACCCGGCGGACCTGCCCCCAAGCCCATCATTTCCAAACCGGCCGCTATTTGGACTGGCGGGGCTCGGTATCGGGCTAATGGCCGGACTGGGGCTAGTCTGGTTGCTCGAAGGGCGAGAAAGGATTCTCCGCACCGACCGAGATGTGGAGATATTGCTGGGGATCCCAACTTTGGCTGCGGTTCCCAACGTTGTTGCCCGGGTGGAAAATAAGGTGGTTTTATCTACGGGCAATAAAGGTAACTCTTAATGTACGAGGACTTCTTCGCTCTCAAAGAAAAGCCGTTCGGGGTGAACCCCGATCCGCGATTCTTGTTTTCTACGGACGAGACTGAAGAAGCATTGGCGTGCCTGACATACGGTGTTATAGACCGCAGGGGATTCATTCAGCTTACAGGCGAAGTGGGCACAGGGAAGACAACCATTTTGAACTTATTCTTGGATTGGTTGAGCGAAAGCAAGGTTCCTACCGCTTTTGTTTTCAATCCACGGTTGGGCGTCGAGGAATTTTTCGACTACATCATGGCCGACTTTGGCATCGCATGCGAGTCCCCGTCTAAGGGTCAAAAATTGGCACGATTGAATGATTGGCTCCTACAAGGCTATCGGATGAGCAAAACTGCCGTTCTCGTTATCGATGAGGCGCAGGACCTCTCCACGGAACTTCTGGAGGAAACACGCTTATTGACAAACCTTGAAACTCATACCGAAAAGTTGCTTCAGATTGTGCTTTCCGGCCAGCCTGAGTTGGAGGAAAAGCTCCGGCAGCCGGAGCTCCGGCAACTTCGGCAGAGGATAACGCTAAGATGCCGAACCCGAGCCCTGACACTCCAGGAGACGCTTCACTACATTTCAAGTCGCCTGTCAATCGCAGGCCGGAAGGGAGACTCCCCGTTCAATCCAAGTGCAATAGTGGAGATCCATAAACACTCCAAGGGTATTCCCCGACTTATTAACCTGCTGTGCGATCATGCCCTGATCGCTGCTTATACGGAGGGATGTCTACAGGTGACGGCCCAGTGCGTGGAAGGGATAGCCTCCGAGTTCGACTTTCAATCCAGTGAAGTATTGAGAGGTCGTTTGTCCGATAACGGCCATAAAGGGACCCAGATCGGGAAACAACCAGAAAACAAGCCGGCGAGCGAGGGTCAACTCCGCCCCTTGCAGGGAGAAGACTCATGAGTCGGATTCATGAAGCATTAAAAAAAGCGGAACTGGAAAGACAGAAGGTACTAGGTTCTAAGAGAGACAGCCTGACGAGCAAGGCAATTGCGACCCGGTGGAAGGGTCTTCGTTGGGGGGGCAAACCTGAACACTCCGGCCCTGGCAAGGAATTCAGTCTCAATCTTGACGGACCGGCAAGTGAGTCAAGATCGTCAGAAAGCAGCGCTGCGCCACAAGGAAAACCAGATCCGTCAAAAATGCTGTTTCTGGGGGAGTCCCCATCTGGGCCTGGCGTTGAGGCGTTCCGAACCCTCGGGACTCGCCTGTACTTGCTCAAGAAACAAAGACCCCTCCAAAAGATCCTGGTTACGAGCCCGTTTTCGGAAGACGGCAAGACGTTCGTAAGTGCAAACCTTGCACAGGCTCTTGCTCAACAGGGACACCGTGTTTTGCTGATCGATGCAGACCTGCGTTTTTCAACGTTGCACATGTTCTTCGGGGCCGCTCCAGGACCAGGTTTAACAGAATACCTCAACGGGGAATGCGATCAAGAATCAATAGTGCAAAAGAGTCCCTTAGACAATCTTTTCCTGATTGCGGGGGGAATGCATATGGAAGTGGCCACGGAACTCCTGGCTAACGGTCGTCTTGAAGAACTTCTGGTGTTATTGTCTCCTGACTTCGACTGGATCGTATTTGATTCGCCGCCGGTAGTTCCTGTTTCGGACGCGAAGATCATCGGCGAACTGTGCGACGGAGCAATAGTCGTTGCCCGCTCGGGTTCGACGACTTTGACGTGGGCCCAAAAGGCCTGTCGTGAACTTGGGGACGCGAATTTGCTTGGTATTGTTCTTAATCGCGTTGATCCCAAAGCGGCACGGGCTTCCTCTTACGACTACAGCAAGAAAAAGGAAAGCAAATCCTCAGGTAGCTGAAGAAGAGATTTATGATCCGTCTGTTCAACATTTATGTTCCAACTCGGTTGCTTATCCTCGTGATTACGGAGCCCTTGATTATTTGCGGCTCATTCCTGCTTGCGGTCGTGTTTTGCCTTGGACATGACTCGCTTGTGGTTCTGAATTATCAATACGGTCTTTATAAAGTGCTTGCGGTTACGGCATTGACCGTCCTGGGCTTTGACCTGTTTGACCTCTATGACCTGGACCAAGGCTCGTTACAGGAAGACATTCATTTTCGCCTGTTTGTGGCACTTGGGCTGCTTTGCTGCTTTCTGGCGGGTGTCGGGTACGCATTCCCGCAGCTTCTTCTTGGACAAAACAGCCTTACCGTCGGCGTCGTTATTTTGACATTTGCGTTGTCAGGTTGGCGCTTCCTCTACTCATGGCTCCTCCGCCAGCGCTACTTTCGCGAAAGAGTTTACGTACTCGGCTCTGGTGCCTGGGCTGATCAAATCGTCGATATCCTGCGTACCCGCCCTGAACTCGGGATGGAAGTAGTCGGTTGGTTAGGGGCTATCGGAGGTGATCTCCGATCAAATGACGCAGCAGGATCCAGTCTTTTGAGCGCAGTTCATAAGACCCAAGCCACGCGGGTGATAGTGGCAATCCGTGAGCGCCGGGGAACGATGCCCACCCAAGAACTGCTGGAACTTAGTCTTAGTGGGGTAAAGGTTGAAGATGCATCCACAATTTATCAGAAAGTGTCAGGGAAAATCGATGTAGATTCACTCAATCCGAGTTTGCTCATCTTCGGCAAAGGTCTCAAATTGAATCCGGCTTTTACATTTGCTCGCCGCGTCATCTCCGTTGTAGCTTCTCTAACACTCCTGGTGCTGTTTTTGCCTGTCATTCCATTCGTTGCGATTGCAATCAAACTGACTTCGCCTGGCCCTGCGTTGTATCGGCAAATACGGTCTGGGCTTCGGGGGAAAACTTTCACGCTACTAAAATTTCGAACCATGAGTTGCGACGCAGAAGATTCCACGGGCCCGGCTTGGGCCCAGGAGGACGACCCTCGGATTACACCCTTGGGACACTGGCTGCGAAAAACGCGTTTAGATGAAATTCCCCAGCTCTGGAATGTGTTCTGCGGTGATATGGACTTTGTAGGCCCTCGGCCGGAACGGCCGGAGTTTGAAGAAGAACTCACCCGGGAGATTCCTTATTACGGCATTCGCCACGCTATCCGGCCCGGGATCACTGGTTGGGCCCAGATTTGCTACGAATATGGCGCATCGATCGAAAAGTCCAAGGAAAAACTGAAATACGACATCTACTACATCAAGAACATGGGGCTCGGACTCGACTTGTTCATTATTCTGCGAACCCTCAAAGTCGTACTACTGGGACGGGGTGCACGATGAAACTGGCGTTTTGGATTTCGGTCGGGTTCGTCCTGTACACCTACCTGGGGTACCCGCTGACTATGTACGCGAGAAGTCGCTGGAAACTGCGGCCCGTCCGAACCGCTGCGATCGTTCCTTCCGTTTCGATCATTATGGCTGTTCGTAACGAGGAGGCGCATATCTCGCGCAAACTTCACAATCTGAAGGATCTTGACTACCCGCCGGATCGTTATGAAGTCATCGTCATATCTGACGGATCGACAGACGATACCAATGACATACTGGCTGCCCATGCGGGTGAACATGTGCGCACCCTGATATCGGAAAGTCATTTGGGCAAGGCTGTTGCTCTTAATAAGGCCATCGAGCGTGCACACGGGGAGATCGTAGTCTTCACGGACGCCCGACAGCTTGTCGGTCGAGATGCAATCAGAAACCTTGTGGCGAATTTCGCCGATCCGGGTGTTGGCTGCGTCTCCGGGGAATTGATTATTGGTGAACCTGAAAAAGAAGGGAGCAGTAGTAGGCAAGGTGTTGGTTTGTATTGGGAGCTTGAGAAGAAGATCCGGAAGTGGGAGGGTGAAACTGGCTCAGTCATCGGGGCAACGGGCGCACTGTATGCCGTCCGGAGGGAGCTGATTGTTCCCTTTCCGCCTGACACCATCCTTGACGATGTTTATATTCCACTACACGTCGTTCGGTCCGGGAGGCGTGTCGTTTTTGAGTCAAAGGCGCTGGCGTATGACACGATGGCACCTTCCAGCCACGAGTTTCGCCGCAAGGTGAGGACATTAGTGGGGAACTATCAGTTGGTGCAGCTTGACCCATGGTTGATCACACGGTCGAATCCGGTCCTTTTCCAGTTCTTGAGTCATAAGCTATTTCGCCTGTGGGTGCCTTTTGCCTTAGCGACCATTCTCGTTTCGTCCTGGTTCGCACAGGGTCTCTTCTATCACCTGGTCTTTTTCCTGCAATTAGTTCTTTATGGTTTGGCGGGGGTTTCTCTCTTCGGGATCAACTTGGGGATACTTAAGCGAATCGCAAATGTCACATTTACGGTGGTTATGCTCAATACGGCAGCCTTGGTTGCGTTGGTATATTTTGTAACCGGGGGAAAAGCAGTATGGCAGCCGCAGCGCTCCGTGCCCCGCCCGTAACGCCGAGTACGGCCCTTGCCGCCATTTCCAATTCATGGATCAAACTGTGATCGAAAGAACACAGGCACAGACGACAAACACGAGGGCTCACGGGCATTCATTTGCTTTTGCATACGGCAGCCTTCTGGTTTTTGTCTTCATCTATTTCGCTCGACCAGAAGACTGGATTCCCGGACTGGGAGGGATGCGTCCAGCCCTTGTTGCCGGTACCCTGGCCACTGCCGGATTCGTTCTCGCAGCTCTGGGTTCAGGGGCAGGAATTCTGGCGCTCCCTCGTGGGATTTGGTACTTGATCGCCCTGTTCTTTCAGCTCTTTGCAGCAGCTGTGTTCTCACCAGTCTGGCGCGGAGGGGCCTTCCAGGTTGTTGTGTTCACTTTTTCTAAGATAGTTCTTATTGCGATTGTCATCGCGATAGCAGTAACAACGTTGGAACGCCTTCGAAAGCTTATATTTATTCAGGCATCCTCTTTTGCTCTGGTGGCGATTGTTTCAATTGTCGAATCCCGAAAGATTGCAGGGCGCCTGATGGGAAGCTTGAACGGAATATATGCTAATCCCAACGATCTCGCCTTTGCGATTGCTTTGGGATTTCCCTTGTGCTGGATTTTCCTGCATCGGACACCCAGCAAAATCAAGAAGCTGATGTGGCTTTCGTGCATGGGTGCGATGGCCTACGCGGTATTCATGACCGCTTCCCGCAGTGGCCTGATTGTTCTCTCTGTCAGTGTTCTGATCTCCCTGTGGGAATTCGGATTCAAGGGTGGCAGGCGACACCTGTTGGTAATCGGCACCGTCGTCGCCCTCGGGATAGTCATAATTGCTCCTAAGAAAATGATGGATACTCGGTTTGATGCATTTTCAAACCGCTCCGCTAGCGGGTCGGCATATGATTCATATCAACAGCGCCACGAATTGCTCGTCACAAGTCTACGCGTCACCGGGGAACATCCTCTATTTGGTGTGGGTCCGGGTAACTTCCAGGTTGTTTCCGGCAATTGGCACGTCGCTCACAACTCCCTTGCAGAATTGAGTGCGGAAGGAGGTATTGTTGCTCTTCTTCTTTTTCTCTTGATGGTTAAGAGCTCATTTTCAAATCTTCGTAGAGCAAGAGAATACGACAAAGACCATGAGGAACTCACCCTTTGGCGTAGCGGACTGAAAGTGGCATTGATCACTCTCCTTGTGGGGTCCTTATTCTCGAGTATCGAGTACCAGTTTTTCCCTTACATGCTCATGGCCTATACGGCCGCACTTCAGAAGATTGCAAGCGAACACGAGGTGCGCGAAGCTCAACCCGATGCAGCGCGTGCAGTTGTTGGAATTAGCAGGTCCGGGCTGAGATTTCCTGAAGAGGCGGGTCCGGTTGCAACGATAGGTGCGAAATGATGGTTGGATAAGGTTCGAGGGTCAATTTCCGGGAGATCTTACTTTGATCCCGTTTTGGGTTGGATGGTTCCGGGGCGAGATGGGCCTTCTGAAGCGTTTGTGAGGTACACGTCGATGTGTGGCATTGCGGGAATTGTCGGAAATGAAGCTGGCGTTAGCGTGGAGACAGTCCACCGTATGTGCCAGACGATTGTGCATCGCGGGCCGGACGACGAGGGGATCTATGTTAACGGTTCAGTCGGGTTAGGCATGCGTCGTCTGAGCATCATCGATGTGGCAGGTGGCCATCAACCTGTCCACAATGAGGACCGATCAGTTTGGACAGTTTTCAACGGAGAAATTTACAATTTTCCGGAATTGCGGCCAGAGTTGGAAAAACGCGGCCATCGTTTTTACACTCACACCGATACCGAAGTGATCGTCCACCTCTACGAAGACTACGGAGCCGACTGCGTTCAAAAGCTCCGCGGGATGTTTGCCTTTGCAGTATACGACGAGAAGAGGCGCTTGTTGCTTCTGGCTCGAGACCGATTGGGGATCAAGCCGCTACATTACGTAGGCAATAACGGCCGACTGCTGTTCGGTTCGGAAATTAAAGCCATCCTGGCTGCTGCGCCGGAATTAGGAAAAATCGACCCGCAGGGAACCTTGGACTACTTCCATTTCGGCTATATTCCCGACCCGCTAACAGCTTTCAAGGATATCAAGAAACTTCCGCCGGGTTGCGTGGCGCAATTCGCCGAAGGAAAGTTGTCAACCCACCTCTATTGGGACCTGCCCAGATGTGACACCCAGGCGCCGCGCTCGGAGGAAGAAATCCTGAAGGAGTTGGAGCGCTTGCTGGCGGAGGCCGTCCGAATCCGTATGGTGAGTGATGTCCCGCTAGGCGCGTTACTTAGTGGTGGCGTAGACTCGTCGATTGTTGTAGCCCTGATGGCGCGCTACAGCGGGAAGCCGGTAAAGACCTTCACGATCGCTTTTCGGAACGAGGACTATAACGAGGCACATCATGCTAGGTTGGTCGCTGAGCGTTTTGGGACGGAACATCACGAGTTACTTGTAGAACCGAACATACTGGAGACGCTTGAGTACCTCACGCATATGTTGGAGGAGCCGTTCGCAGATTCCTCAATGATCCCCACGTTGCACGTCTGTCAAATGGCAAGCAAGTATGTAACCGTTGCACTCAGCGGTGACGGGGGTGACGAGTTCTTTGCGGGTTACGACCGCTATCGGATTAACTATCAGCGAAGATTCTTCGAAATTATTCCTGGTATTCTGCGCCGTTTGTACAGGGAGCGGATTTATCACATGCTCCCTCAAGGGATGCGTGGGCGCAAGTTTACTTACAACGTCTCGCTCCCTTCAAGCGAACGTTACTTAGACATGCTGACATTCCTACCTGGACTGGATCGGGAATTCTCTATTCTCACGGAAGATTTTCGTTCACTCATCAAGCGGTCCGCGGATCCCCTTGATACATTTCGGTATTATTTTGAAAGGGCTCCGATGCGTGATCGCTTGAGCTCCATGCAGTATCTGGACGCTAAGACATACTTGACCGGCGACATACTGACTAAAGTTGACCGGATGAGTATGACTACTTCCCTCGAAGCTCGTGTTCCGCTCCTGGACCATGTGCTTGCCGAATATGTCACGAGTCTGCCGCCACATTTGAAACTGCACGGTAACCAACAGAAATACATACTTAAGAAAGTTGCGGAGCGCATTGGCGTCCCGCCTCAAGTCCTTCACCGTCCCAAGCAAGGGTTCGCTGTCCCGCTTGATCACTGGCTAAGAGGCGAGTTGAAAAAAGACTTGCTTGATATCCTGCTCGAACCTCGCACACTTCAAAGAGGCTACCTGCAGGAACAGTCCGTTCGCAACCTGTTGAAGGAACATCTGAGTGGCCGACGAAATCACAGCGGGAATATCTGGCTTCTTTTGATATTCGAGCTTTGGCACAGGAACTTTTTGGAAAAGTTGCCAACCGCGTCATCACAGCCAGACTGCATTACCGTTTCTACCCTGAAGACTGGACATGAGTCCGGCGATAATGATGCCTCCGGCCACACAGCATTCCCAGCGACGGAGGTGCCATGATTCCGGCGAAAATTTCATTCGCACGCTCAGTGAGTGGTCCGTCTCCTGCTGAGTCGCGGAATCGCACCAACGTGTTCCTGATGACGAACACGCTCGAGACCGGTGGGAGTGAGCGCCAGTTCGTTACTCTTGCTCAAGCTTTGCCCCGAGATGAGTTTGATATTCATCTTGGTTGCCTGAAACGAATTGGTCCCTTCTTAGGAGAAATGCCGAGCATCGTGGAGTTTGACTTGGGCGGAAGTTTTTTCGCTCTCCAGGCGCAGAGAGCTCGGTTGAGGCTGGCCCGTCAACTTCGCCGAAGGAGAATATCGGTCGCCCATGCGTTCGATTTCTATTCAAACCTTATGCTTATTCCCACGGCGCGACTGGCTCGTGTCCCGGTGGTAATCGGCAGCCATAGACAACTCGGAGATTTACTGACTCCACGCCAGTTTACGGCGCAGATGATGGCTTTTCGCTGGTGCGATAAGGTCGTGTGCAATTCCCGCGCCGCGGCGAACATTCTTATGGCCAGAAATCTCAGTGAGGAAAAAATTGCAGTCATCCCCAATGCGCTGCCTCCTCAAGCGTTTGCAAGTGCTGCACCAGCCTTTCCCCGACATCCGAGTGTTATCCGGGTAGGGATGATTGCCCGAATGAACCATGCGGTGAAGAATCACGCAGGGCTCCTGCGGGTAGCTGCGCGGCTGGCCGAGAAATACCTAGGCGTGGAGTACATTCTGGCGGGCGATGGTCCCTTGCGCGAATCATTGGAAAAGATGGCTGACAGGCTTGGAATTCGCAGCTCAGTGAAGTTCCTGGGAGATCGGCAGGACATTCCGTCAGTTCTAACGTCTATTGATATCTCCATCCTGCCCTCATTGTCCGAAAGTCTATCAAACACAATCATGGAGTCGATGGCGGTGGGGAAACCGGTCATCGCCTATCGTGTGGGGGGAAACTCGGAACTTGTCGAGCACGGACAGACAGGACTGCTAGTTTCCGTGAATGACGAAGAAGGTCTGGCCGATACTCTGGGTTCGCTGCTTTCCAATCCGTCGATGAGGGAAGCCTGGGGCCGAAATGCCAGGAAATTTGCACTGGAGAACTTCGGCGCGGACAAGGTAAGAGCACAATACGAAAGCCTCTATTCGAATCTTCTTGCTGAAAAAGGCTTCCGGGCGAAACGACAATCCAGAGTATCCCTCCAAGGTAAGACAAACACATGTGCGGTACGCGTTGCTATCGTAGCTCCAACGATGCGCTACGTTGGAGGGCAAGCCGTCCAGGCCAGGCTCCTTGTCGACCACTGGAAAGACGACGACCGTGTCCATGCAAGCTTTATCCCTATTGACCCCACTTTCCCGCGCCTGTTGGCGTGGGTGCAGAAGGTTCCTTGCCTGCGGACAGTGTTGCGGACGCCTATCTATATCGCAACCCTCTGGAAAGGAATGAGAGACATTGACGTCGCGCACATTTTCTCGGCGTCGTACTGGTCGTTTCTGTTGGCGCCGGGGCCCGCCTGGGCTGTAGCGCGTCTGCGGGGGAAGAAGGTCCTGATTAATTACCGTAGTGGAGAGGCGCGCGATCACCTTCAGCGCTGGCGTACAGCGCGGGCGATTCTACAACGGTCAGACTGCCTGGTCGTTCCATCAGCCTACTTGGTAGATGTGTTTAAGGACTTTGGCCTTGAAGCAGAGGCTGTCCCCAACTTTGTGGACGTTCAGCAGTTTCAATACAGGCCCCGGCGGCCGTTGCGCCCGTGGCTGATCTGCACGCGAGGTTTTGAACCGTATTACAGCGTGGAGTTGGTTGTGCGTGCCTTTGCGAAGGTCAAGAAGGAGTTTCCTTCTGCGCGGTTCTGGCTGGTTGGTAAGGGGTCGCAGGAAAAGGCGATCCGCGAATATGTACGGTCTGAGAAACTGACGGACGTGGAGTTTACCGGCCCGATCCCGCCGGACCAAATCCATCGCTTCTATGACCAGGCAGATATTTTCGTCAATGCCTCCTGGCTGGATAACATGCCGGTTTCGATCCTGGAGGCCTTCGCTTCGGGGACGCCAGTAATCAGCACAGCCCCTGAGGGCATCCGATACCTCGTCGAGCACGAACGCACCGGGTTGCTTTGCGAGCCGGGAGACTGGCAAGCACTTGCCGAAAATATCATTCGCCTGCTACGAGACCAAGCTCTAGCAGAAAGGCTGGCTAAGAACGCATTTGACGAGTCACAGCGATACCGTTGGGAAGTCGTCGGAGACAAATGGCTGCAAATCTACGGGTCGTTAAAAAACACCCACATCCACAACGATGCGAAGATGCTGGCAAGATCCCACCGGGAAGCTCCCGCAGTTAGTGATAAGGGCGATCTCATGGAGGCGTGTGGCGGCGAAGCTCTTGGGGACAGAGACTGTAGGGATGGATTTAAGTTATGAAAGAAAACCCACACCAGATTAGTGTTTTTGGCTTGGGGTACGTCGGCTCAGTCACGGCGGGATGCTTTGCACAAATGGGGCACAAAGTCATCGGTGTGGACGTGAACCCAGCAAAGGTGGAAATGCTGGAGTCAGGCCATAGCCCCGTCGTCGAAGCGGAGTTGGGCAACCTGGTCGCCGCAGGCCGTAAGGCCTGCCAATTGCACGCCACGAGCGACGCAATCCAAGCGGTGTGTGAGTCGGAGGTGTCCTTTATCTGTGTGGGGACGCCGAGCCTGGGTAATGGCAAGCTTGATCTTCGGTATGTCGAACAGGTTTGCAATGAGATAGGGCAAGGGCTTGCTCGGAAAGGGTCATCACACGTGGTTGTCTTGCGCAGCACCGTTTTGCCAGGCACTACAGAGCAGATAGCCCAGCCGGCCCTCGAACAGAGCAGCGGGAAACGCGCGGGTGTGGGTTTCCATCTGTGCTACAACCCCGAGTTCATGCGCGAGGGCACGGCCGTGGAGGACTTTTTCCATCCACCCTACACGGTTTTGGGCGCCGAAGAGCCCCAACCATTGGACTTCTTACGCGAACTGTACCAATGGTCTCCCACCCGCATCTTCGAGACTACATTGGCTGACGCAGAAATGGTCAAGTACATGTCCAATGCTTTTCACGCCGTGAAGGTGGGCTTTGCCAATGAAATGGGAACTCTGGCAAAACATCTTGGTGTAAACACTCAGAAAGTAGCGGAGATTTTCCTCTCCGACACAAAACTTAACATCTCTGACCGATATCTAGCGCCGGGCTTCGCGTTCGGGGGCTCATGTCTTCCAAAAGATCTCCGCGCATTGCAGCATCGAGCCAGGGAACTGGACCTTAAACTCCCCTTGCTCGAATCGGTTCTGCCCAGCAACGCCGAACATATTTCTCGGGCTGTCGATATGGTTCTCCGCTCGAGCAAGAGAAAAGTTGCCTTGCTTGGCTTGAGCTTCAAGGCAGGCACAGACGATTTGCGAGAGAGTCCTCACGTTCAGCTTGTAAAGCGTCTGCTGGGCGAAGGTTGCCAGATCAAGATCTGGGATTCCGTAGTTTCGCTGGGACGCCTTGTCGGGACGAACCGGCAGTTCATCGAAGATGAGATACCCCACATTAGTTCATTGCTGTCGACCGATCTCAAGGACGTAATCGGGACATCCGAGATTGTCGTAATCGGTACACGCAGCGTCGAGGAGCAGGAGTTAAACGCGTGCTTGCAACCCGACCAGATTGTTGTTGACCTCGTCAATCTCGAAAAGGAACACCAAATCAATGCGACACCGTCGTACGAGGGAATCTGCTGGTAGGTACAGGGCATGAGAATCCTATGGGTCAAGGCAGGAGGACTGGTTCCACCCGAAACCGGTGGGCGAATACGCAGCTACAACATCTTGAAACATCTGGCCCACCGTCATGAAGTAACTCTGTTCACTTTTTACGGAAGCCACCCAGACGATAAGCATGCCGGCCTTGCATCGATGTTTGCACACCTTGTTTGCGTGCCCTTACGACTGCCGAATTCGCGTAACTTTTCAGAGGCCATCTTGTACGTTCGTTACGCGTTGACATCGCAGCCTTACCCCATTGCAAAGTACTGCCGGCCGGAAGTTGCGACGAGACTCCGTAACCTTCTTCGTAACAAAGAGTTCGACATTATGGTTTGTGACTTCGTCAACGCAGGCGGCGTGGTTCCCTGGGATTTTCCCTGTCCCAAAATTCTTTTTGCCCATAATGTGGAGGCAGAAATCTGGCAACGGCATTATCAGAATGCCCGAAATCTGCTCTGGAAGACAGTCGCGTGGCGCGAATACGAAGCTATGCGCCGGACAGAACAGAAATACCTCAGACTCGCGGATCATGTCATCGCGGTCTCGGAAGTTGATCGGCGGTTTTTTAGTCGGTTCATTGATCCATCAAAGATCACGGCAGTCGCCACAGGGGTCGATACCGAGTTTTTCCAGCCGGAGCTACCTGCAGTGAGAGAAAACAGCCTGGTCTTTACCGGCTCAATGGATTGGATTCCAAATGAAGATGGAATTCTTTATTTCCTGCAGGAAATTTTCCCGCGTATTCGGCAACGGGTGCCGGACACTCAGTTGTGGATAGTAGGTCGCTCCCCTTCTGCAAGGCTAAAGGCTATCGTCGCACAAGATGAAGGTATTCGCGTTACAGGACGAGTTGAGGATATCCGGCCCTATATTCGCGACGCTGCTGCATATATTGTTCCCCTCCGAATCGGAGGGGGAACCCGCCTGAAGATATTTGAGGCGATGGCCATGGGCAAAGCTGGCGTCTCTACATCAATTGGGGCAGAGGGACTCCCGGTCGAGCACGGGAGGAACATCCTCTTAGCTGATCAGCCCGAGGATTTCGCAGACAATGTCATCACACTGCTAAAGAACCCGCTCTACAGAGAAGACTTAGGCAACGCAGCACGACATCTGGTAGAGGAAGATCACAGTTGGGAATCTGTGGCCTCTGATTTCGAAAACGTCCTTGGAAAGGTTATGGGTGCAAACACAGACAATCGATTGCACGCAAAATCAGCCGATCTCCGCGGCAGGTCAATGGAAAGAAATTCCTGCAGCAGAAATGTGGATTAGTGAATAAGGGGCACTCGTAGGTGGGAAGCCAAAGCAAGGAAATGCCTGAAGATATGAGAAGTAATCGATTGTGGAGGTCATCTAGTCGCAGGAGTTCGGCGGAACTGCGCACGAGAGCTCTGCAAGAGATCCGTAAGCGCTGGGACCTAATGCTCTACTTCTCGGGGTTCAGCTTTGGCTCCCGAACCCACCAGCGTGAATCCATCTCCGCGGGGCATTTCTTTTTCTCGCAGGATGATTTGCCAGCGATCACCCAGATAATCCGGGAGAAGCTCCCTGAAGAAGCGAATCAAATCATCGAGCAGGCAGAGCGAATCTGTCGGCATCGGTTCGATCTTCTTGGATTTGAAGATCTGGATTACGGACCCCGAATCGACTGGCACCTGGACTTTGTGCATGGGAAGCGTTCGCCACTCAAGCCTTGGTTCAAAATACCTTATCTTGATTTCAGCCTGGTTGGCGATCACAAAGTCATCTGGGAACTGAACCGGCACCAGCATCTGGTAACGCTTTCTAAGGCATATCAATTGACGCAAGACGAACGGTTTGCTGACGAGGTGGTTGGTCAATGGCACGACTGGCGGCGTAGCAATCCATACCCTATGGGAATCAATTGGGCCAGCAGCCTGGAGGTTGCTTTCCGGAGCCTGTCCTGGCTCTGGGTGCGACATCTGCTGGTGGGCGCCCGCGAAGTGTCCGCGGCGTTCCTGACGGGCCTGTCGCGGGGGCTGGAAATCAGTGGCCGCCATATCGAGCGGTACCTTTCGACATATTTTTCTCCAAACACTCATCTCTTGGGAGAAGGAGTGGCTCTCTTTTTTATCGGCACTCTCTGCCCGGAGCTTGCCGCCGCAGCCCGTTGGAAGCAACTCGGCTGGCAAATCGTCCTGCGCGAAGCTCAGCGACAGGTTCTACCGGACGGGATGCACTTTGAGCAGTCGGTGTATTACCACGTGTACGCCCTGGACTTCTTTCTACATTCGAGAATCCTCGCCGCCTGCAACGATGTGCCAATTCCGCCGGTATTCGACCAGTCGATGGAGAGAATGCTGGAGGCGTTAAGGCTGTTGACCCAGTCAGGGTCTGTGCCGCAGTTCGGCGACGACGATGGGGGCCGCGTATTTAGTCCTCGTCGCAACCGCGCCGAGCATATGACGGATCCCTTGAGCACGGGCGCGGTCCTTTACGACCGACCGGAGTTCAAAGCTGCGGCAAGATTCCTGCGCGAGGAGACGGTGTGGTTATTGGGTCAGAAAGGTGCAGCAAGATTCGAGCGGCTGCTGGCGTCCAAACCACTGACAATTTCCGGGCGGCTGGATTCAAGCGGAATTTACGTGATGGCAAGTTCAGGGCGACGACCGGAAAAATTGGTGATCGACGCAGGCCCCCTGGGACATGGAAATGCAGGGCATGGTCATGCCGATGCACTCAGCCTGGCGCTTACGATCAACGGAAGACCATGGCTGGTGGATCCAGGAACAGGTTGTTACATATCGGAGAGAAACGATCGCGAGAAATTTCGCGGTACCGCTGCTCACAACACGCTTCAGGTGGATGGGCTCGACCAGGCTGAACCTTCGGGCCCTTTTGCCTGGCGATCGCTTCCACATGTGAGCGTTGAGCGGTGGCTAGCTGGTCAAACATTTGATTTTTTCAGCGGAAAACATGACGGCTTTTGCCGATTGCCCAATCCAGTTATCCATCAGAGAAGTGTATTCCACCTTAAAGAGCGGTTTTGGTTGGTCCACGACGGGGCCGAAGGCGATGGTAAGCATCAGCTTGCCGTGCATTGGCACATGGCACCAGGGATTACTCACACTCCTGCCGCATATCAAGCGGTTGTCTTTAAGGGCAAGGATGAGCAGGCTCTTGCATTCCTGCCCGCACAAGGGCAGGAATGGCGGCAAGAAATTAAGAGTGGCGAGGTATCGGCTGCCTATGGCCGCTCAGAGCCTGGTCTTGTGCTCTGCTTTTCTACCGCGGCTCTGCTGCCTGTTGGATTCACAACCCTGGTGCTTCCATTGGAACAAAGCGCTTCTGACGATACAGGGTTTGGTGCGTTTAGGACCCTTCAACAAACGAATGGCTGCGAATCTGTATCCGGCAATCTTTATGAGCGGCCTGGCGAATTGCACAGTTTCTTCTTTGCGAGACGCCCAAGCGCATGGAGCGTGGGTGCCTGGGCCAGCGACGCGCACTTCGTGTATTGCGGCTCCTCGGAAAACGAGGGCTTGCATTTGATCCTTTGTGGCGGTTCGTTCTTGAAATGGAATGGCAGACCTATCCTGAAATGTGATGTCCAGTTAGAGCGATGGGAATTGTTGGCTGGGAAATGGCGCGAAGAGGAGTTCTGTTCGGATGAGGCAGTCCGAAGGGAAGTAAATGTAAAGGAACTTCCTGCTCTTAGAGGGTTGCACGGGGAAGTCGTTTCGCGGAAGGGGACAGGTTAACAATGTGTGGTATCTGCGGTGCGGTCAATTTCGACCGTCATCAACATATCGACCGTTCGGCCTTGGAGGCCATGAACCAGCAGATTGTCCACCGAGGCCCGGACGAGGACGGCATTTATCTCTCCGAGAACGTTGGGCTCGCCATGCGCCGGCTGCGCATCGTTGACCTGAAGACGGGCCAGCAGCCCATGAGCAACGAAGACGGCAGCGTACGGCTGGTCTATAACGGGGAAATCTACAATCATCAGGAATTAAGACACACCCTGGAAGCGCGTGGCCACCGCTACCGTAGCCAAAGCGACACGGAGACAATCGTTCACCTTTACGAAGAGTACGGACGAGATTGCGTCCGGTATCTGGGAGGCATGTTTGCCTTTGCTCTTTGGGATGCACGGGAGCGACGGTTGTTTGCGGCCCGGGATCGTTTGGGGATCAAGCCGTTCTATTATCGACACACGCGGGAAGCTTTGCTTTTCGGTTCTGAGATTAAAGTGCTGCTTAATTATCCCGGAGTTAAAGCTCATTTAAACCGCAACTCACTCCCCGAATATCTTGCATTCGGCTATCTCTCCGGACCCGAAACAATGTTCGATGGCATTTATAAGCTGGCACCAGGACACACTTTGGAAGTTGATGAGACGGGCGACCTGATCATTTCACAATACTGGGATCTCGGCTTAATGGAAACAGAGGATCTGCGTCCGAGGCATTACTACATGCAAGGGTATCGCGACTTGCTCGAGCAGGTGGTGTCTTCCCACTTGATGAGCGACGTACCTCTGGGCGTTTTCCTGAGCGGCGGACTCGATTCAAGCGTGGTTGCGGCTTTAACGACCAAAATCAGGGGGGAGCCGGTCAAGACTTTCTCAGTCGGGTACGAGGAAACCCCGTATAGCGAACTTTCATTTGCTCGTGATGTCGCCGACCATATTGGCTCTGACCATCACGAAGTTCGCGTGGGCTGGCCAGAGTTCTTCGATTCGTTGCCGAGGCTCATTTGGCATGAAGACGAACCCATTGTCTGGCCATCCAGTGTTGCTCTCTATCACGTGGCCAAACTCGCCCGAGAACATGTAACAGTCGTGTTGACTGGCGAGGGAAGCGACGAAACCCTTGCCGGCTACACCCGGTATCCATGGACCTTGTGGAACGCCCGATTTGACGGCGTCTACCGAAAGCTCATTCCCCAATTCATACGGCGTCATGTGCGACGCAGCGTGGCAGGATCGAGCCAGCTGCCGGCAGAGGTACGGCGGAGACTTGAGCACACTTCTCTGGGCAGAGACGGCGACTCCTGGGCGTCGTTCTATTTTGACAACTTCTATTCGGCCTTTTCTGCGGCAGAGCAGGAGGAAGTTCTGACAGAAGATTTCCAAAGTGATCCGGGAGTCCCATACCGGAATTCCATGAGGTTTTGGGAGAAGTCGGACGGCGATCTGCTGACTCGGCTACTTTACACCGATATTAAGACTTACCTGGTTGAACTCCTGATGAAACAGGACAGCATGAGCATGGCGGCATCTATCGAAAGCCGGGTCCCTTTCCTGGATCATGTTCTGGTCCAGTACGCCACGAATATTCCATCCCAGTTCAAGACGCGAGGTCTAAGTGGGAAACATATCTTGAAAGCGGCAGTCGAAGACCTATTGCCGAAATCGATCATTTATCGACGCAAGATGGGCTTTCCAACTCCATGGCGTTCGTGGCTGATAGGGCCGCAATTGGATAAGATTGATTCATTGTTGCTCGAGCCACGGACTTTAGGACGCAGTATCTTCAAGCCCGGGGGAGTCCAAAAACTTTTCGCCGATCATAGGAAGAAGGTCAGGGACAACTCGGATCGCATTTGGCGACTTCTCAATTTGGAACTTTGGCAGAGAGTATTTCTTGATAGTGAGTGTCCGTCATATTTGAATGCCCTTACGGCAGATACCGCTTCGGGAGCAGTGTCCAGTGCGGTGAGGTAGACACGAACATGGGAAACCCGGCGATTCCAACCATATCGGAATCACTTGACGAAGTACTTCAGTACCGCGACCTGCTCTACATGCTGACATGGAGAGACATCAAGGCCCGGTACAAGCAATCCATGATGGGCTTCTTCTGGGCCATACTTATGCCTTTGCTCATCGTCGGCGCAGGAATTCTGGTGCGCTTTGCTTTTTCCATGTCGTCCGGGCACCATATTAACGTCACCGATATTTCCGGTATCGCTCTGAAATCGCTTCCATGGGCTTTTTTTGTGGGCGCAATTAAGTTTGGGACTAACAGCATGGTGAGCAACCCAAACCTGGTGACCAAGATTTATTTCCCGCGGGAAGTTTTCCCGCTTGCGGCAGTACTGGCCAGTCTTTTTGATGCGGTTATTGCCTCATCGGTAGTCATCGTCCTCCTGATTGTGTCCGGGGTGGGCGCCAGCGTGCAGTTGCTCTGGGTCCCGTTGATTCTGGTCCTGATTGTGCTTTTTACTGCAGCCCTGGCCATGTTCCTTTCCTGCGCGAACCTTTTCTTCCGCGACGTTAAATATCTGGTGGATGTGACGATGACCTTTGGGATATTTTTCACGCCGGTGTTTTATGACGCCAGCATGTTGCACAAGTGGGCACCTCTCGTGCTCCTCAATCCGCTCGGCGCGCTGCTTGAAGCGCTGAACAGCGCCGTTATTCTTCACCAGGCGCCTTCGCTCCCGTGGCTGGGGTACGCCGCCGCCTGGGCCATCCTGGGGCTGCTCGCGGCCTGGCGGATTTTTGATCGTGCGGAAGCCTCTTTTGCGGAGACCATCTAGGGAAGATCCATGAGTGAAATTGCGCTTGAATTCGACGGCGTCTGGAAGAAGTTCAGGAAGGGCGAAATTCACGACTCCCTGCGCGACCTGATCCCCGCCCTTACCAGGGGGATTTTCTCACGCAATGGAACCGGCGAACTCGAGGAGCGCGAGTTCTGGGCGCTTCACGAAATCAGCTTTCAGGTGCAGCGGGGTGAGGCATTCGGAATCATCGGCGCCAACGGAGCGGGCAAGAGCACCACTCTCAAACTGCTCAGCCGCATCCTGCGCCCCAACCGCGGCCGCATCACGGCGCACGGCCGCCTCAGCGCCTTGATTGAAGTGGGCGCCGGCTTCCATCAAGACCTCACCGGAAGAGAAAACGTATACCTCAACGGCTCCATCCTGGGAATGAAGCGCCAGGAAATCGCTCGCAAGTTCGACGAGATTGTGGATTTCGCGGGTATTGGCGATTTTATTGATACGCCCGTCAAACGCTATTCCTCCGGCATGTATGCACGCCTGGGCTTTGCCGTGGCCGCGCACGTCGATCCCGAAATCCTGCTGGTGGATGAGGTGCTCAGCGTCGGCGACATGCAGTTCCAGGAAAAATGTTTCGAGCGCATGCGCCGTGTGGTTGCCGGCGGCACCACGGTCATCTTTGTGTCGCACAACCTCCAGGCCGTGCAGATGTTGTGCAGCCGCACCATGTTTCTGAAGTCCGGCACGGCGTCGCGCATCGGCCCCACCTCCGAAGTGATCACTGAATACCTTCGCGCTCCGTCGGGAAAATCTTCCGCTGAATACCCAAGCACGATCAGCGACATCTCTCTTTGCGGCGAAGACGGCACCCCTAAGACAAACTTCAGTCCCAGCGAGCGCGCCCAGCTCCGCTTCACAATCCACCCGAGCGAGCCACTCGAAGAGTGCCTTTTAGGTTTAATTGTCCACCGGGCCACGGACAGCTTGGTTGTGTGCGACTACAACCTGCCGCTTTCCGAGGTAGCTCCGTTCAGCCCTGACGCCTCGGGCCGAGTCCCTCTAGTTGTAGGCTTGAGCATGAACCTTCTTCGCGGCGCTTACGCCTTTTCGCTCCATCTCTTGCACCGTCCGTCTTCAAAGTATCTGGGCAGAGCTTTTCGAGTTTCAAACTTCTTCATCGAGGAAACGGCAAGCTGGCAAGGAGTTTCACATCTCAATCCGAACGTCAAGACTGGAGTATTTGCCGAATGCACACCGAAGAGGCCGTAGTGGCAACACAGCCTGAAAGCGTGCTCAGCAGAGCCTGCCGCAAGGCGCTGAGTGCTTACTGGTGGAGGAGGATTGGGCTCTTCCGTGCCATGCACAGAACGAGGCCTGCCTCACTGCGGACATGCCGCAGGATTCAGGCACACGCGGAGAAGCGACTGGGCAATCCTTCTGCCATGACGCATAGCTGGAGGAGCCCACGGGGAGGCATATTGTTCAACCAGGACGCGGACCTGTCGAGGATGCTTCAGAGTGTGCCGTTGGACGGCTTTTCCCTTCACTTTGAAGCGCTTGAATGGCTGGCTAAGTTCCTGGAGGCAGCGAGGCCTCGCGTTGTGCTGGAATTCGGCAGCGGCTACAGCACGCTTCTCCAATGTGCTGTCCTCGAAAGAATTCATGGCCCTGTTGGTTTTCGCCTGCTGTCCTTCGAACAGGATGTTCGTTTCCTCGAAAAGACTGCAGAGCTCATGAAGGCGCGCCCCGGCAGGACTTCCTGCCGCCTGGCTCACGCCCCCCTGGTGCCTGGGGCAGTCGCCGGCCGTGCCACTTCGTTCTATAACCTGGCGGGCGAAGCCCAAGAACACCTGAGGTGGCTTGGGAAGGCGGAGTTCGTATTCATCGACGGACCGTTTGCAAAGGGGCCGTGCCGTTACGCCACACTCCCCGCCGTCCGGGGATTTTTGGCCCCAGGCGCGTCTTTCGCCATGGATGATGGCCTGCGTGGCAAAGAGTTGCTTGTGGGTTCCCTATGGGAAGAAGAGGGCGTCCAGGTGGAGGGAGTTCTCACCATGGGACGTGGGATCGTTGTTGGGAGTGTGCCGCAGGGTCGAACAAAGGTTGGCGTGTCCAAACCTACGGGTGCCCCTCTGATCACAATACCCAACCCTGCGGATAGGCTTTGACAGACACCCCATGGGTTGCGGTCGATGTTCGGGAGCGTCGCTTAGGAGGACTCCTCAAAGTAATGAGAATGGGCAGCCGGATCATCCGTTCCCGCCGTGCTCCATGGGTAGCCAAAGCCAAGCTCCCTACCTTGGGGCATTTGCGTTGCGATTCTGGATAACCCTGGTCGATGGGGATGGGTCGGCGCTTGCACTTAAAGTTGAGGTGGTGATTCATGAATATGCTGCGGACGATAAGATCCTTTGTCCCCTTACCCGTCAAGCGTTGGTACTGGCACGTAACTGACGAGTTCCAAACTAAGTACGATGCGGAGCATGGGTACTGGAAAGGCAAGTTCACGGAAAAAGGTGGCCGGTTTAAGAACGGCCACTACGAACGCCTCTTTCTTGCGATGGGTCAGGAGAAAAGTCACGAGTTCCTCCGAAACAGAATCGTGGCAGATTTTGGGTGCGGTCCGCGTGGTAGCCATGAATGGGCATCTGAAGCGAAAGCCAGAAACGGCATCGACGTCCTTTCGGATCAGTATGCCTCGGAATTCGAAGTTCGTGGCCAGGATATTGTAGATTTCGTGGCAAGCGAAGACAGAATCCCGCTTCCCAGTAACTACATCGACATCATGTTTAGTCTTAATGCTTTGGACCACGCTGACAACTTTCGACAGATATGTCGGGAGATTGTTCGAGTAGTCGCTCCAGGTGGCCTGTTTATCGCATCGTTCAACTTGGAAGAAGAACCCACTAAATGCGAGCCTCAAACCCTGACAGAGACTAAGGTAAAGAGGTATCTCCTCGACCACCTCGACATCGTGAGCTATCGGGTGGCCATAAAGGGAGGATATACGGTTGAGTACGAGGACATGATCGCCGGCAACACCGTAGCCAGTGCCCAGAAGGGAGTTGCCAGTATCCTCTGGGTCCGCGCTACGAAGCAGCGATGAGCTCTCCGAAAGCAAGAACCTTACACGGAGGCCCCATGATCAGCGTGGTCATCTGTACATACAACCGGGCCGAAAGCTTGCGGACAACTTAGGAGGAAATCTGAATGGACACTTCGGCCGTTACAATCCTGGTTCCGACGTACAACCGCGCGCATTTTCTAGCGGAGTGTCTTGACAGCGTGCTGGGCCAGACTATTCCCCCGGCTCAGGTGATTGTCATCAACGACGGCTCGAGGGACAACACACGCGAGGTTCTCGCACCCTACATGGACAGGATCGAGTACATCGAAAAGGAAAATGGTGGCAAGTCAGCGGCGCTGAACGTAGGCCTTAATCTCGTGAAGGGAGACTATGTCTGGATCGTGGACGACGACGACGTTGCGTTCCCAGATGCCGTCGAGCGGCTAGTGGCGCCCCTCGAACGCAACCGGGGGATAGGCTTCTCTTACAGCGGCTATGTCATTTCCACCACCCGACGGCAAGATAACCGGATCGAACCTCAGCGGGAGGTAGAGGTGCCTGACTGGCCGAGAGGGGAAATCTTCATACGCCTCATGGAAGCAAACTTCATTCGCTGCCCTTTGGTCAGGTCTGCGTGCTATAGAGAGGTAGGGCCTTACCGAGAGGATCTCGTCCGCTCCCAGGACTACGAGATGGCGCTCCGCCTGGCGCGCCGGTTTTACGGGGCGAGGGCAAATGGGATGACATCCTACTACCGGCAGCACGCCGGGCGGCGCGGGACTGCGGCGAACAGGTTTTCCGAGGCAGATAATCGCGAGAAATGGCGAGAATACGACCAGCGGATTTTCCGCCAGCTGCGGGGAGAACTGGAGCTTTCGGACTACTTGCCGGCAGAACTCCGTGTACAGCCTCTGGGGCCATCCGAAAGAAGGCGCGCATACCTAAAGCGCATGGCTGTGATGATTGGGAAAGGTATCTTCGACGATATGTTGTGCGATCTCGGCCAGGCGATTGCTCAGACGGGGGTGGATTCTCCACTGACTCACCCTGAGCGGACTTGTTTAAGCAGAGCGATGTGTCAGTTATGGCCGAAGGATAGGCTCCTTTGTGATCCCGAATTTGCAAAATCTGTCAGGATCTTGTGCAGGGGCCAAATCGGAAGAGACCTTACGGTGGAAATGGCACGGGGCCTGTACTGGCGTGCCACGGACGCAGTGAGAGCCCAGCAGTATGGTCTTTCCGCCAAAATGGTCCTCGGGGCTTGGCGGTTGCTAGGTCTGCGGGGCATTAATGCCGCATTGGTGTGCAAACTGAAAGAATCGCTGGGCCCTTATAGCTTAAGGCCAACGCTGAACCAAGACCACAACGTGAAGAACTAGCACCGGTACGCGCACGATTTAGTGCCAAGCCCGCTGGCTCTTTCGTAGTTGAATTGGATACGCCACGTGCCTGGTCTACCAGTTGCAGCGGTGCAACGACTACGCCCACAATATCAAGGTAGAACGATGGGTGAGAGAAAAACGAAGGTCGCGTTCCTCATTTCGAGCTCCGTTTTTAGCGGAGGCGACAGGCACCTGGTCGAAATCATTCGCCGCCTGGACTTTTCGAAAGTCGAGCCAGTTGTTCTATGCTTTGGAGCGGACCCACTTAGCCGCGTCCTCAACGGCCAGCTTCACCTTGGAGTCCGGGTAAAGACGGGCCGTTCCCGCAAGAGCTTTTTCCGAAACTGGCTTGCGCTCCGAAATGAAAGGGCGGATATTGTGGTCCTCGTTAATGGAGGCGTCGGTACATTTCCATGGTATGCTTTCCTGGCGGCACGGTTATCTGGCGCCACTCGCGTCTTAGCTATCTACCACAATTTTTCAACTGTCCCGGAACTTCCTTCCAGAAACAGGAACCTGTTTTCCTACATAGCCAGACGAATGTTTGGGTGGCGAGTTCGGGTTCTGCTCAGTGCAAGGGCGATTGTGGCACTCACGGACCGGTCCATATGCGTGAGCAACAATCTCCGAGAACAGCTTGTTACATTCTTTGGTTATCCTCAGGAGCGGACCGTCACGGTGCTGAACGGAGTGGACCTCGGCTTTTTCGGCATGCCGGATTCCCTCACGGACGGTGTGCGGCGGGAGCTTGGGATCGGACCCCAGGACGTTGTTGTTGTGTCTGCCTGCCGGCTGGTCGTTTTGAAGGGCGTGGATGTTCTATTGCAGGCGGTCAACCTATTAAGAGAAGAAGTTCCCAATCTGAAGTGCGTGATCGTGGGAGAAGGTCCCAGCGAGGAAGAACTGCGAAAAGCTTCGGTGGAGATGGGTCTTTCATCAAAGGTATTCTTTGTGGGATTCAAGGATGACACACGCCCGTATTTGCAGATGGGAGACATTTTTGTGAACTCTTCGAGCGCTAGCTATGTCGAATGCCTCCCGTTCTCGGTATTAGAGGCAATGGCTTCCGGCCTGCCATGTATTGGTTCGAACGCGGGCGGTGTTCCCGAGCTCATTTCCGATAAGGTGGATGGCCTTCTTGTCACTCCGGGGTCGGTGGACGATATGTGCAGAGCCATCAAGCGCCTTAGCTGCAACCACTCCGAGCGGAAGCGCATGGGCGAACTCGCCAGGGAAAAGGTGCACCGACATTTTGACCTCGACCAGTGCATGGACCGGCTCAAGACGGTACTGCTTCAATAGGCCCTCTGGTTGCTCTGAATATTCCTACCCATGGCGAGCGGGAGGTGAGACGCATCAGGGGGACGAAAGGGAGGGTTTGCAGGTGAAGTCCTGGACGATTCAATTCTTCAAAGAGTGGTCCTCCAGAACTGACCTTCTCTCCATCCCCGGTCTTCGGAGGCGCGTTCTTCGAAACGCGCGCGGCGAGTCACGGCCCGGACGGACGTTTGTTCTTCCGATGAAGCGTCCCATCGCGGGACTGGTTAGACTTCGCGAGTGCGGGAGCGATATCCAAACATTGAACGAGGTCGCCCTCCTCGAGATCTATAAGTCGGTGGTCTCGGCGATTCCGGCACCCCGGGCGGTGATCGACTTAGGTGCAAACGTGGGCCTGGCCTCCCTATACTTTGCCTATCATTGGCCTTCCTGCCGAATACTGGCGGTCGAGCCGAATCCCGAGACATACGATATCCTTGTCGAGAATTTGGCGCCATTGACCCGGTCTGGACGGTGTAAGACGTTGCAGGCAGCAGCATGGGGTTTTCATGCCGAGCTCTGTCCTGTCGCGGACCAGAGGCCGGGGGCATTTGATGGCTACACGCTACAGGAAGCAGCAATTAGCGACGACGAAGGTTGCAAGATCATCGGAATGGCGATGCCCGAAATTATCGAGTATTCGGGTTTCGACAATATCGACCTCCTAAAGATCGATATCGAAGGCGCTGAGGCCCGCCTGTTCAGGGAGAACACGGGCTGGCTGGAACATGTTTCCAGCATCGCTATAGAGTTTCACGGGGAAGCACGCGCAGTCTCAAAATTCGACGAAGTCACAGAAATGCACGGTTTCAGGCTTCGCACGGCGGAACAGCATACGATTCTCGTTTCAAAGGGTACGCATGGGCAGATCACTGGCTAAGGTTAGTGTCATCATTCCGGCCTATAACACCGCGCAATATATCGCCGAAACTCTGGACTCGGTCTTCGCGCAGACCTTCAAAGACTACGAAGTGATTGTGATCAATGACGGCTCGCCGGACACGCCCGAATTGGAAAAGGTGCTCCAACCTTATCGGGACCGAATCCTCTACCTCAAGCAGGAAAACCGGGGCCTTGCCGGCGCGCGTAATACGGGGATTCGCCATGCGCAAGGGAAATATGTGGCGTTCCTGGACAGCGATGATTGCTGGTTCCCTGAATTCCTGAAATCTCAGCTTGAACTGTTGGAGGGGGCAGGTGTGCCTGACCTTGTTTATGCAGACAGCCTCGAAGTTGGAGTCGCTCCGGGTCTTCCTCACAGATTTATGGAAGCCAACCCCTCGAGAGGTGTGCCGACCTTCGAGCGCTTGCTGGTCGGGAAATGCGTCGTCGTCGTTTCCTGCGTTGTCGCACGCAAACAGGCTTTGATAGACGCCGGGCTTTTCGACGAACGGCTCCGGAGTGTTGAGGACTATGATCTATGGTTGCGGGTCGCCCACCGGGGAGGCCGAATTACATACAAGGAAAAAGTGCTCGCCAAACGGCGGGTCCGGCCTGACAGCCTTTCTGCTGTCGCGGTCAGAATGAAGGAGTACCACTTGCAGGTACTCGAAAAGCTCGACGAGACGTTGGCGCTTTCAAAAGAAACGCGATCCTTGCTCCACAGGCATATCGCGCTCGTCCAGGCCAACCTTGAACTGGCAAGAGGCAAGGACTGCCTCGCCGCGGGCAGGCATGCCGAAGCACGGGAGCACTTATCGGCTGCTAATGCTTACTTTCGAAGTCTCAAATTGCGTCTTGCGGTGGGATTACTTTGCTATGCTCCGAATTTCGCCCCTGCCGTGGTCCGGGCATGGTATTCCATCTTGCACGCATACCGTGTAGCCCTGGAACAGTTAAGAGGACGGCGGCAGGACCTGCCCCTGCCGCCCTCGGCGGTTACTGACCCCACCAATGCGGCGGGCGATCGCCCTCTGCCGAAAGGATCCCAGTGAACTCTCCGGCTGCCATGGAAAATCAAACGGCCTTACCTTCGCAGGTTCAGTCAATTTTGCGATGTCCATCTTGCCAAAGCATGCTGTCGGCGAAAAGGGAAGTCCTGGCATGCGAAACATGCCGGCGCTCATTCCCGCACATCAACGGCGTCGTCCGCTTCGTCGAAGCGGAGAACTATGCCTCGAGCTTTGGGTTCCAATGGCACAAGTACGCACGTACGCAGCTTGACGATGAGGCCACACACCTGTCTGAGATCTCCTTCCGCAGAAAGACTGGGTTTACTCCTGAAGAACTTTCAGGAAAGCTGGTTCTGGATGTTGGGTGCGGAATGGGGCGTTACGCTGAGGTGGCGAGCCGCTGGGGCGCAAATGTGGTGGGCATCGACCTGAGCAGCGCAGCCGAAGTTGCCGCACAAAATCTCTCTGGAAGATCGTCTGTGACAATCTTTCAAGCCGATGTTCTTGCCTTGCCCTTTGCGCCGGAAAGTTTCGACTATATTTACAGTATTGGTGTGCTTCACCACACTTCAGATTGCCAACGCGCCTTCAAGGCCCTGCCCGCTCTGCTGAAGCCGGGCGGAAGCATAGCAATCTGGCTCTACAGCGGCTATAACAAGTGGTACCGGTTCAGTGACCTTTACAGGAAGGTGACGCATCGGCTGCCCGTCCGATCGCTGCACGCCCTGTGTTATGCCGCCGTGCCGCTCTACTATGTTCATCGTTGTCTGAACTTCATACCGGTCATCGGCCGGCCGATGAGTGGCCTTCTCCGCCTTCTGTTGCCAGTGTCCCTTGATCCGGAGCCTGCACGTCGCATTCTCGACACTTTCGATTGGTACTCCCCCAAATTCCAATCGAAGCACACCTACGAAGAGGTCTTTCCCTGGTTTGAGGACTGTAACCTTCACTCTCTTCGTGTCTTGCCGGACGGGCCGGTGGCGGTGCAAGGGCAAAAAGGGACCCCTAGGCTGAAGTGAATAAGAAGGCGAGCTGGCAGCACCGAGCACCTGGAAGGGGACTCCCACTCCTCCCCATTTGGCTGGCTTGGGCCTGCTAGAGTGTCGCGGCCTGAAGAGTTGCAGTAAGTTCCTGAGTGTTCGTGGTGTTTGAAAGAGGTTCTCCGCACTTTCATATTCCTCTGACAGGCAGCCGCATCCCTTGTGGGAGACTGTACAGGGGCAGACTCCACCGCGAACGCGGGGACGAATCTTGACGTGGGACATGTTGTGCCAGAATTCGCGGCTACGGGCAAGAAGGTAGATGTTCCACTCATCTCTCCCGGCAGGGTTCAAGTGGCTTGATTTTTGGATGTGGCGAGGGAACGATCACTACGCAACATGTCCTTGTGGGAGACCGCATCAGCGCATACTCTTTGCAGAATTAGCTGGCGAAGGTTCATAACCGATGCTATATACGCGGTAGATATCATTTTGGAATAGACATCCCAGTTGTATGTTCTTAGTGGCGAAAGCGCCGCATTGTTCCGGCAGGGGGAGAAACCTTCGAAGAACTCCACGGTTCGAATAGATCAGGTAGCGTGGGTGCTTTTTCTTGATGTAGTCCAGTAAACCCGGCAGATCGTTTCGAGAGATGAAGTACGCACGGTCGCCGGCAAGTAGCGGCAAGCCTATGACATGGGCGATCAAATTCCCCTCTGTATTGTAATCATCGATCACAACTGCAGTGTCGAGGTCCACTCGCGGCTTGAGGTATCGGCCGAGGCTCTCGATGCGTTGCGGGAATCGAAGCGCCGGAGAAATTGAACCGAATTTGTCACTGAAGCGGTTCGGTATCAGGCTCAGCACAAAAATCCCCCCCAAATTAAGGACCAGTAAGAAGCAAATGCCCAGCGAGAGGTGGCGGACCCTTCGCTGCGGAAGAAAGCGAGCGAACTGCTCGACGCCGTAGCCTGAGGCCATAGCTAGGAGACTTCCCAAGGTGATTGTATAACGCGCCATCGGAAGTAACCCACCGGCTGCAATCTGAAAACTGGTGATGACCCCGACGATCAAAAAGATCAAGCAGAAGTCTCGGCGTTGGCGGTGGCAGAGCCCTCGACCGAGGCCGTAGAGACCAGCAACTAGGATTACGGGAGTCAAGGTGAGGAGTATTACACCCGGGAATAACGCCAAGTGGTAGAGCTGTGATTTATGCACTTCCGCTAGCTGCTCAGGGACCCACTTGTAGTTCATCGTTATGCCATAGAGCGGCATTCCACGCAACTTCCATTGGTAAATCATCCAGAAAAACGGCCAGGAGCCCGCGATTCCACTAAACAATGTTACATCGCCGACATATCCCGACCGTCCAAACCGGACCCCGGCATGGTCAGACGGAAAGAGAAGCAAAACAACAAAGATCGCGAAAATAAATAACCAAGCTTCGTATCGAATCCCTCCACCGATGCCGAGTGAGACTGCCCCTAGTGCCAACGCAGAAGCTGAGCCCGATTGGCGGTAGACGAAGAAACCCAGGAGGCCAGTCAGCACAAAAAATAAGTAGGGCACCTCCGACGATGAGGTTGTGCTATATCCAACATGCAAACTGTAAAACGCAAACACCAATAAGGAGAGCTTTGCCGCAGATGCGCCATAGACCTGCCTGGCAACCGCCCAGAATATTGCAAGCGAACCAATACCCAGAAAAAGGCTCAACAACCTTGCCCCAAGACCGACGTTTCCTACGAGCAAGGACATTCCGGCCATAAGCCAAAAATCAAATGGGAGATAAGGCCCGAAAATGAGCCGAAAGCTGGGGTGCTTCAGCCATCCCGCCGTCATCGCGGCGCGTGCGAGCGCGTCACCGCCGGCGTTCTCTCCAATAAAGAAGAAAAATACCCGGAGGGCAATCCCAACAAGAATAGTCCAACACACTACTTGCGGCATCGATTGTACAAGTCGCCACCTTGTCGGGGGAGGGGCTAACCGAGGATCAGACACTTCCGGCGACATTTCTGGAACGCCACTACTTAGTTTCCTCATATTCTCGCCCTAATTATAATGGTCATAGCATGATTAGGACGGAAGAGCCTCTAGAGGCTACTCCCTGCTCTTGTACGCTATAGTACCTTGCTGGGCATCCGCTGGAGCCTAGAAGAGCAGGGACTCAAACATCAGTGCCAAAGTCTACTTCAAGCTTGCGGAACGGAGAGACTTCACTCGAAAGGGGGGATGCTTCGGAGAGCTGGCTTACCTCGCCTGCCAATGCGCCATAAGCAAAACCCCTTTGGGCAGGTCCCCTGTTCCCGAGAGTTCCCACCATTCGGAAATTCCCGCTCGAATGTTTGCCACCTCTACTCGATCGATTATGCTATAGAGTAGGCCGATATCGGACCGGCGGCCTCCATACCGTCTGAGTCCAGGATGATATCAAGGAAGCGGTTTGAAAAGTTGGAGAAGCCAGTTTCCCGCCCCTGGTTGATAGGGTTAACGATCCTCTAGGTAACACCCACGGCGACGTCAAGCCTTAAAGAGTCGCTCTCGAACTTAACCAATCGCAGGAGGAAAGCAGCATACCTGCGGCGCGCCTCCTGCGGTGGCCGAAACAACAGCACCAATTTCAGCCCCCAGATCCGAACCGCTCTCCGGCAATGAGTAGATCAAGGTCAAGTCTGGCCAGGAAACATGATCGCGAGAGTAAGATCGATCCGGCCTTGGACGAGAGCATACCCGGCAAGCCTTGAACCTTCTTGTTTTCTTACATTTCGAAGAAGTTAGCCCTTGCCCACGCAGGCTGCCGGGCGGCGTGATAGCTATCTAAATAGGCTATATTCCCTATACCCGCCCCAAATGGGACAAATGGGATTTCTGGGACATATTTTCCAAAAAAATTGCAAGGTGTTGTTTATAAAGTATTTATAAGAAATTTGCCTACTTCAATTTTGATCGTTGCGGCAATTTGTGTTCGATTTTGGAACGGCGTGTAATTTTTGCCGGATTAGGCATGATTGCACCACATCACTAGCCAGAGCCAATTAAGCAAGCATGGGCCATTCTACGGCGCGCTTCCTGCAATGGCTGAAACAACAGCATCAATATCAGCCCCCAGGTCCTTGCCATCCGTTCCGGCATTCTTGTACTTGCTACCGGTCTTGATGTGATAATCGCCCTGATCGTAGTTCGCGAAAACACCGGACCAGTCTGTCGGGAAGTAGTTGCCGGACGGATAAACACCCGTGTGGCCGTCAGCAGCCTCCAGGATGTTTGCGTTGGCCGTATACCCTGATGCCCCGCAATAGGCGTCAAGGGAACTTGTCCCTATCGCTTGTCCGCTTCCCAGTATTCCGTAGGTGCCATGGGGCTGGATGTTGTTGGTGAAAGTGAAAGGAGTGACGTAGTTCGTGTTGGCAGAGTCGCCGAACATGATAACGTTATGACTTTCAAAAGCCGTATTGTGGTTGATGACGATATTGGTTGGGCCTGCGGTTGAATTCAACAACTGGTAGACGGGACGGGCTTGCCCCCAAGTGTCGAGCCCAATGTTTAGCAGCAGATTGTCTTTGATTGTAAGGCGGTTGGTGATTCCGCTCGGATGGATGTTGTCCTCGCCCATAATGTTGAAACCTCCGGGCGTGTTCTTTACCAGGTTATACTGGAAGGTCACGTTCGATACTACGCACTGGGGACAACCACCATCACTGTTCCTCGGCGTGAAAAGGATGCTCATACCATTCTGAGCCTGCGCCCAGTTGTTCTCCATGACATTCCCTTCCACGAGCACCCGGTTTCCGCTCTTTAGCTCGAAGAAATTCTTAACATCCTGGGTAACACCTCCGTAAGTAGAGCTCTTCGGGTTCCAAGTGAGAGGTTTGAAGAGATAGTTCCTGCGAAACTCGATGTCGGAAGTTATCAGATTTGTAATGGACGTACTGGACCCGCCACTCATAAAATTCTCAGTAGCCGCTTCGAGGTAGTTATTAACGATCTTCAGCGGCCCGGGGCCGTTCCAAAGTCCTATAGCCTGGCAGTCCTGGCCGGTGTTGGTGATGGCAGAAATGTAAGAATTTACCACCGCAATCGAAGCACCGTTGGCGGCTACACCGCGTTTAATGTTGCTGCTCAAGTTGTTTCCGTGAATGTAGTCGCGGTCCAGGTAAATGTAGCTTGGCAGGTTCGCCGCGCTTGTCTCACATCCTCCACTCGCGCAGCCAATCACGACGATGCCATAATTCGCTGTAGCGCTTGGTGCAGTCTCGATCTCAAGGCCCATCAGCCAGTAGTGGTTAGCTTGCGATGCGGCCCCAACCGCGTAAGAGACATTGCTGGTAACGATTTTTGCCATTACGGGCGAATAGGTTGGATTAATCCGCTGCCCTTCTGCTGGCAGATTCTCTGCATTGGTGTCCGTCGTAATGATGACCCACTTCCCTGGCACCATGGTGTATGCAGGCAGTGTGACATTCTCGTTGAATGTCGCTCCCGAAGCCAGCTTAATGATTTCCCCGTTGGCATCGCCGCCTACGGTGTGGACACCGCTGACAGCACTTTGGACCGTCTTGTAGTCGCACCCCGCCGCACACACTGTTTTCACGATGTAGCCAGTGGTGTCCGGATAAGTTGTATCGAGAAAGGTTCCAGGCAGTTCCGGATCATTGCTCGTGGGTGCCTTAACGTTGATAGTGAGGGTCGAGGTGGCTGTTTTGCCGCCCGAAGACGTGCCCTGGACAGAAAACGTGGCAGGGCCGGCGGCTGTGGGCGTTCCGTGAATGACACCAGTCGAGGATTCCAAGGTGAGACCGGAGGGGATAGACCCCGCAGTGAGCTTCCAGTCGCTCATGGTTACTATGTTGCTCAGGGATCGGACTCCAATATAGGCTACCAACGTTGCGTGGTAGGGAACCTGAGGATTCCCATCAGGAAGACTATTAACAATCTGAATAGAGTCTGGCGATGGAGCAGAGCTTGAAGGAGGATCAGGACTTGAGGAAGAAGCTGTGTAAGTGAACCCGTTTGTCAGACCGCCGGCTTGTCCGTCAGGGTTCATGACCTCGACAGTCGCCGGTCCCACGATCCCCTGCGGAGTCACTGCCACGAGCTGTGTGCTGGTGGGGACGGCAACCGAGATGGTTGAGTCGCTCCCAGGGCTCATCCTGGGACTACGCGGGGCCAGTGTGCCGAGTGGTCTTGTGCTGACCAGAGCAACCGAACCGGCTGGAACGCCTCCAAAGGTCACGGTGGCACCCTTCTCGAAATTCGTACCGTTGACCCTGACGGTCGTGCCACCCGTGATTGGGCCGGTGCTGGGGCTAACCGCGGATATGGCCGGAGCTAGGGGCAACGGCTTGGGTGTGTTGTTGTCAAAAAGAGACCCTCCGGGGCTGCCGCAGGAAGCCAGGAAGAACATCGCCGCAAAGAGAAGCGTTGCCATCGTCTTCCCCCCGAAGGAAGTAAGGTATCCCGATGATCTGGGCAACATTGTAAAGTCCTCGCAACTCTCCCCCCCAAATGTCTTAACAGCAGGCACACCACCGAACGGTGCCCGCCCGCTGCAGGAAGTTTTACTGGACCTTGATTCCGGGCCTAGCTTTAGAACATTCGTAGCTTATGGCAACGACAGAACCATAAGGCCCACGTTGCGAGGAACGACCTCGGCGGTTGAAAGATTCTGTGGGTAGAAGGGTAGGCCGCGTTCGGCAACATGCCCATCCGTACTGTTCCAGCCAGTCATTAATAGGTTAGTATACGCGAACCTTGAAAATTTGCAAGACAAATCAGGGATGGTTGTAAACCTAATACAGGAAATGGTGTTAGGGTACGGGAAGGGACCACGCCGTCTACGACGGGCTAGTCTACGTAGACCGGGGGGCTATGTTTATAGCTCGAAAAAATCCACACGGTCTCCGCTTGCGAACAAAACCGACAGACAGTCCAAATATTTAGATTGTGAGGAGTCTCGAATAGGTGGGGGAGCTTCGCTAGGGTCCCCGTATTCGAAGGACGCCCCGGCAAGAGAGAGTAGAAACTCGCAACTCGAGTCAGCTCCTGCGAGTTGCACGGATGAGTCCTCCACATCGACAACATTGCAGGAGAAATACCCTCCGCCGAACTTCAATTTTAACACGAGCCGCAGCAAGCTTCTCTCTGTTTTCCATTTCTTAATCAGAAGAAACGCCTCTTCAGAAGAAATCATGTTTTTCCTCTTATGTCACTATTTCGAACTTCGGGAGTCTGAGGGCCTGGGGGGATGCCTCATTGGAAGCTGACCTCGCAAGCAAAAAGGTAGGTTAAGCACTTAAGGCGCCTTGGTTAGTTTCTTGAACGTCAGCGTTTCGTCTGTGGTGCCCGAGTTTTGGTACCGTCGATAAGGACGAAGGCAATGTTCAATTGAGGTGCCCGGATTTTCTAGACCACTTCCAGAGTGAGTTTTTCGTCTTCTTCGAGCCAGTCAGATCGCGGCTAGCCGCAACCTTACTGGCAAATTCGTTCGGCGTCCGCTCCCTGAGAGCCCTGTGAAGACGGCTCTCGTTATATCCAAACCTTCAGTGTTCAGTCACCACATGCGGCTCCTTCAGCGATTAAAAGAATTCTCCGTTCAAGCATTCATCTCCCAGCTTGCCGTTGAAACTTTCGTAGTATCCATTTTAGCAGGGGCTGTATGAACAGTGCTCCACATGGTTCAAAATCAGTAGTGATGGACCACCCGAAAACTCCACAAATCAGCGCTCAAAATAGTGGGTTTATGCCGCGCAGGGATGCCAACTTATTGGACCACTGTCGAAGAGCGCAAAAAAGCATCTTTAACTCAACCGACGGTCAGTCGGCGTGCACATGAAGGAGTCCCTTTACACCTCGTACTTCTCCGCCGATGGTTGCTTCCCGACGAGTCGACAACACGTCAAAATGAGAATCCCTATGGTTATCGAGCGACCGACGATACGCCCGGGACCAGATGGAGCGACGGCCAGCATTCGTTCAACTGCTGCCCCAGGCGTAGGGCTGATGCAGCGGTTGTGTGTCGGTATGACCGATTCGCCCGGGGTGTACGTCAGCGCGTTAATTGCCTGGAAGCTTTCAGTTCGCATCGACTGACATTGTGAGTTTGCACAAGGGAGTGGATACTTCAACTCCAAACGGGCGGCTGGTCTTTGGCATCTTTGCTTCGATCGCAGAGTTCGAGAGGGAACTGATCCGGGATAGGGTGCGGTCTGGACTCGCCGCAGCCAAGGCCAAGGGCAGGCAGTTGGGTCGGCCTCGGATTCCGGTTGACGGATTGAAGATCGCCGAACTCCGAGCTCAAGGCCGCGGTTGGAAATGGATTGCTGCTGAGTTGGACGTGGGTGTTGGAACCGTCCTTCGTGCCGCAAAGCAATGCGATTAAGGGTTCAAAAAACCTCCCTGAAACTCCTCGCTTAAGTCCCGCATTTTCAGCAGGCGATTTGCCCGTTTCGCGAGTTCAGGAAACAAGTGTTTGTTGAACATCGTAAGTATTGCTGCAACCTTCGATCAGCACATGTCCTGTTTGCCGACTTATCATCAAAGTGGTCACTGGTTGTGAAGAAGGCAACAACCTTTGGGTGGGGGTGCGTGAGAGGGAGTATTTACGTGTGCAGCGCTGTCCAAGCAAGAATTAGTGTTCACATAGTTCCTGATTTCGCTGATAAGACGTTTTCAGAACATTTTATTCTCAGTCTCACCACGAAGCGACAGTCGAACAAAAGCCCGCCGGATTGCCCTAATGTCCAGACCGACCGCTTCTGCGACCACTCGGATGTAGTCATGGTGATCCTTTCCAACTTCGCCATCCAAGGCTACACGGGTCTGGTCTTTACCTTTTCGGATCGGTTGCAGGGGCCTGAACGATGTTGACCTGACTCCCGACAAGAGCCGGAAGTAAGCATTCGGGAGCGACTATACCTGGGAGAAATGTATGCGGCCGCCGGAGCGGCGCTTCGGCGGCGATCTTTTCACGCGCGTCACCGTCATAAACACTGTCAAGCTTCAACCGGCACTGCGTTTCGGGCATCGTTTTCAGGATTCACGTTGTAGCACTGTCCGAGCCTGCAGAGACCACATCAGCTGTCGCAAGAATCCCGGTTCGAGCTCTTCGATTAGGGTGAGGAGAAAGTGTTTTGCTGCTTTGGCTTCGACACAGTCCCGGACATTTGCTGTGCCGGTCGATACTATGGTGCGTCCCACTTGTAGGAGTAAATTTCCTGGCTGTTGCCGCTGACGGCAAGTGCCAGAGAGCCGTCCGGCGCAAGGGCCATCCCATCTATTTCTGGAACAAGGGGTTTCCAGAGCTCGTCCAAACTGGCCACCCGCTCCGGCGCCCTGCCGTTGAGCCCAACCTTTAGAACCACCCGTGCCTTGGGCGCAAGATTCACGAAATAGATGCTCCTGCCATCCTTTGACCAGGTTGGATAAGAGAAATCGCCCGCGGGATCTCCTGCAAGCTTCCTCCATGCTCGCGTGGAAAAATCGAAGAGACCAAGTTCCTTGTAGTCCACAGTGAGTGCAGCAAGGTAACGCCCGTCCGGTGACCACCGCGGAGAATTAAATCCCTGGGACCCGGGTATTGTAGTAGGCTTTCGCGTGGCCAGATCAATCACCATGATGGTTCCTGAACTTTGGGGAGCCTCCGGGCCCGGCTTTGAGGTAAAAATCAGTGAGCTCCCGTTGGGCGCCCAGTCGGGATGGCCTTCCGCGTCCTGCAGGGTCGTCAATTTCTGTACAGGACCCCCATCTTTTGAAACGATCCATATCTTTGGAGCTTTCCCCGCTTCCTTGCCAACAAGAGCAATCTGTTTCCCATCAGGCGACCAACGGGAGTACCAGACGTTGGTTGGCGCGGCAGTCAGCGGCAGCCGCTGGCTGCCATCCAGCTTGCTCCGGAAGAGCACTGCATCGTCGGTCACGTAGGCGATCCATTCTCCATCCGACGAAAAGTCAAAACTGTCTGCGTGAATGTCAGGCAGATAGGAGAGAAAGTGGCCTGACTTCAAATCGCACCGAACAACCTCTTCTCTCATATGAAGAACCTTGGCGAAAAAGGTTTTCACGTCTGTACCCGGGAGGGAGTACAAGCCGAAGCCGGAACCCAACTGGAAAGGCCCACGGTCGGCTTTTTGAAAGAAGCTCGTCTTTTCCCTATAGGCCCAGATGCCGTTCCACCCTCCGCGCTCAAGCGTGAAGAGATAATATGTGCCATCCCGCGTCCACGTCCCACAGCATCCTCCCGCCGGTGGTTTGAACCACTCCGCAAGGAAAGGGTGCAGATTACTCCCGTCCCCTGAGACCTCGTAGATTGCAATATTGTGCATTTCATTGTCACGCATCACTGTAAACCGCAGTCGTGTTCCGTCGGGTGACCAGTGAAGCCACCACGGCCCGCCCGGCGCGGTCACAAGCTTGCGTGGCTCGGTCCCATCAGCCTTTGCAATGTATAAGTCGGTGCCTGTCAGGTACGCAATCTTCTGTCCGTCCGGCGACCATGTGCCCCATCGCCCAATCAGATCTCCCAACCGCCGAGGCGACGCGCCTGTGACGGACACAGCCCACATGGGACCTCCTTTCCCCTTGGGACCTCCGCCCGCTCCATATGGCGCGCTCACCAGCAAGAACGCTTTGTCCGGTGAAATATCCCAAACTTGAGGATTGCTGAGAGGCATGCTCAACGGAACCACGTCCCCGCCTGCAACGGGCACCTGCATGATGGTCACATTTTCACCGAGTTTTTCCGTGAAATAGATGCGAACGCCGTCGGTGACCATCGCGGGCCCTTTTTCCCTGCCGTCATTGGTGAGTTGGGAATACTCTAGAATTTTCGGTGGGGGTACAGTGGGCCGAAGAAAGAAAGCAGCAATAGCCAGCAGGACCACCGCGGCACACGCAATGGCCACCCGCCTCCACGTGAGGATCTTCGAAATCCCGGCGTGTGGCTTAGCCAGGACGTAGCGTTCGGAGATGGCAGCCGTTCGCCCGGACTCCGTGTCGCGCCTCAGGCGCTTCAGGTCGGCGCGGATTTCCGCCGCGCTCTGATAGCGCATCTCGCGGTCCTTCTCAAGGGCCTTGGCGATTATTCGATCGAGCTCGCCCGATAATTTGGGATTAAACTCCAGGACAGATGGCGGCTGTTCATGAAGGAGCGCCGCGAAGACCTCAGGGCTGGTCTTGCCTTCAAACGGCAGTTTGCCAGTGGCCATTTCAAAAAGGACGATGCCAAATGAGAAGAGGTCTGTCCGCGCGTCGAGGGGTTCCCCGCGCGCCTGCTCGGGCGACATGTAGGCGGCTGTGCCAATGGCCACCCCAGGGCGGGTCAACTGTTGGTCGGGCAACCAGCCGGAGCCGGTGCTGGAAGAACTTTGCCCTTCCTCCAGAGTTGCCGTGGCGCCCTCTGCAGACGGCTGCACCAGCATAGCAAGGCCAAAATCGAGAATTTTGGCGTCGCCGCGTGAGGTGACGAATATATTCGCGGGCTTGATGTCGCGATGGACGATACCTTTTGAATGGGCGGCGTCGAGCGCATCAGCAATCTGCAGGGCCAGTTCGATGAAATTGTCGATGGACTCAGATGTATTACCACTCCTGAGCATTTCCTTAAGTTCCTGGCCTTCCAGCAACTCCATGCTGATGAACGGCTGCCCTTCATATTCATCAATGTCGTAGATGGTACAGATGTGAGGATGATTCAGGGCGGAGGCGGTCCGCGCCTCCCGCTTGAACCGCTCCAATGCCTGGGCGTGGAGTCGCACGCTCTCATGGGGATCCAGGGTCCCGGATAATTGAGCTGGAAAGGCTGGCGGCAGGACCTTGAGCGCCACTGGACGGCCCAGCCTGGTGTCTCTGGCCTTGTAGACAACACCCATCCCTCCGCGCCCAAGCTTTTCCAGGACACGGTAGTGCGAAATGGTCTTTCCTATCAGCCCCGAATCACCTGAATGGGTTGAGCGGACCTGTTCTTCCGCCAGCTGCCGGGCCATGACCCCGGCCGCATTCCCTTCCAGAAACTCCTCGGCTGATGGCTCGCAGGCAAGAAGTGATTCCACCTCCCGGCGGAGCGTTTCATCACCCGCGCAAGAGTCTGAAAGAAACGCGGCACGCTCAGACGGTTCGCGTCTCAAGGCCGCGTTATAGACTTCCTCGACCCGCCTCCAGCGATCAGCCTCC
>OBIZ01000001.1_pt1 | contig 73103 bp, 54 predicted proteins | sample 1519801 | NCBI WGS metagenome assembly OBIZ01 (sample SAMN01911456, study PRJEB22533) | soil metagenome | biome: Soil | place: Malaysia | collected 2012-04-30 | depth DG_metagenome m | reverse complement strand
TTACATCACTCACGCGGAAAATCCGGCCATCATGCTGGGCCAGAGTCCCGAACGCGACCGTGAAATCGACAAGATCTGCGGGATGATTCGTGACTGCGCCAGGGCTGGAATTCCCGCGGTGAAGTACAATATGACCATCCTGGGTGTCGTGCGCACTCGGCGGACTCGCGGCCGCGGGGGTGCAAGCTACAGCACGTTTAACTATGCCGAAGCCGAAGCTCAGCATCCTCCCCTGACGCCAGCAGGCCCGGTCGGCGCCGACGGAATGTGGGATCGGATTACTTACTTCCTCGAGCGTGTCGTTCCGGTGGCAAACGAATACAAGGTGAGGATCGCCTGCCATCCGCACGACCCTGCCATGCCGCTGAAAGAAGGTTTCCGGGGTGTCCATCGAGTGCTTGGCAGTGTGAATGGTCTCAAGCGGTTCATCTCCATTTGCCCAAGCCCCTACCACGGTTTGAATTTCTGCCAGGGCACGGTCTCGGAAATGCTGGAGAACCCCGGCGAACAGATCTACGATGTGATTCGCTACTTCGGCGAGCGCAAGAAGCTTTTCAACGTCCACTTCCGCAACATTCGGGGGCATTTCCTCAATTTTCAGGAGACCTTTCCGGACAATGGCAGCGTCAACATGCTGCGCGCCATGCGGACCTACAAAGAAGTGGGTTATGAGTACATGGTCATGCCTGACCACGCTCCGATGATTGAGGGAGACCCCGGCGAAAAACAGGCATTCGCATTCGAATATGGCTACATCGCCGCCATGCTGCAGACAGTTCAGGAAGAAGCATAAGCCTGGAGCGCCAATACGAGCCTTCAAGCGCCCGGCAGCTCAGGAATGGGATGGCAGATTCCAATAGCAACTCGAAATATTCCCCCCAAGCCGCACATAACCGGGGATCGGCATCAAAGTTGCGATTGATCCGGTGTCACCACGGTAGGCAGAAATTTGCCCGTGACAAGCAACTTATTGTGCCTGCCAATCGTCTGTATATTTTGGGAACAAATCAGGCCCTTCCGGTGTCACTTAAGTTGGGAGAATTTCCTGCAGCAGGTTTGGCCCATCCAGCCCTGGTGCTAAGATATATGCCTAACAGCTAGACGGCAATTCGGCAGGCACGATCGCACGTGGATGTTGGGGGACGCACGTGAGCGGCCAGACAACCGAACTCGTCAGCACGCCACCCGGGCCCAAGGGCCCACCGCCAAAACTGCATCCCTCACAATCGAGGACTGCAATACGCCGTTACCTGTGGGCCATTGTGACGGTAGCCGTGGTGGCCGCGGTTGCGGCCGTTCTCTTTGTCGCCGTGCCAAGATCGCAAACGCCTGTCTCACCTGCAGGTTCGGGAGCTATCCGGACGGTAGAGGCGGTCCGCGGGAATTTCCTGGACTCGATTCGCCTCAGCGGCACAACAGCAGCCGTCGCCACGTTCCCTATTGTGGCCCCGCGCCTTGCGGGCGCACCTGGCGGATCGCTGACTATTGTTCGGATTCTCCCCAACGGCACGCACGTCAAGCGCGGCGATCTCCTGGTCGAATTCGACCGCCAAAACGAAATCAAGAACTATCTCGATAATCGTGCCAAGTGGATGGACCTGGCCAACCAGGTGGCAAAGCAACAGGCAACGGCGGCAACCAACAGAGCCAAAGACGAGACCGACATCCAGACGGCCGAAGACCAGGTGAAAACGGCTCAGCTTGAGATGCAAAGGCTCGAACTGCTTTCGCGAATCGACCAGGAAATCACCCGGCAACAACTGGCCGAGGCGCAGGCTTCGCTCAAAGAACTCCAGCAGACGTTCAAGTTGAAGCGCGCCGAAGATGCGGCAGAACTTCGCGATCTGGAATTGCAGCGCGACCAGGCAAACCGCGACATGCTGCATTCCCAGCAAAATGAAGAGCGCATGGCGATTCATTCGCCCATCAACGGGGTGGTGGTGCTGCACAGCATCTGGAAGAGCGGGACCTTCGCTACCGTGGCGGAAGGCGACCAGGTGCGGCCGGGGATGGGCTTTATGGAGGTCGTCAACCCTTCGGAAATGGAAGTTTCAGCAAAAGTCAGCCAAATGGATGTGGCCCGGCTGCACATCGGGCAGCAGGCACAGGTGCGGCTTGACGCTTATCCGGGCCTTGCCTTTGCGGCAAAACTGGAGTCGATCAGCCCAATCGGAACACAGGGGCAGTTTTCGGCGACGGTCCACAACTTCAACGCGCGGTTTTCCGTGCAGGAGGGTGACCCGAGGCTGATGCCCGATCTTTCCGCCGCCGTGGACGTCACACTGGGACAGCAGAAGGACGCGTTGCTGGTTCCCAGTGATTGTGTTGCGTACGGCGAGGGAAAAGCCTTTGTCTACATAAAGGATGGCAGGGGCTTCCGCAGGCAGGAAGTAAGAGCCAGCCAGCAGAGCAATCTCATGACCGTAATTGAATCGGGGCTCAAGGCAGGGGACGTGGTGAGACGAGGGACAAGCAAGGGCTAGGCAGGAGCTTGGGATGAAAGTATTACCCAAAGGATTCTGGAAACGCAGATGGAAATGGGCAGTGGGCGCGGGTGTGATTGCTGTAGTGGGGATGGCCCTGTTGGGCGCGCGTCTCGCAAGCACTGAGCCGAGAATTCCCACCAGCACGGTGGTTCGAGGCACCTTCCAGGATACGCTGGCGTTGCACGGCGAAGTGAAAGCGCGGCGGTCGGTTGTGTTGAACGCCCCCATGCGCGCCGGCCAGCTCATGATTATCAAGATGGCGCCCGACGGGACGTCGGTCAAGAAGGGCGACGTCATCGTGCAGTTCGACGCAAGCAAGCTGGAGCAGACGCTTTCTGATGACAAGTCGGCGCTGGCGACGGCGGAGGCGCAGATTCAACAGTCCGCCGCTCAGGCCCAATTGACTGACCAGGCGGACCTCACAGATTTGATGAAGGCGAAGTACACGCTGCAGTCGGCGCAACTCGACGCCAGCAAGGCTGCCATCCTTTCCGAGATTGACGGCAAGAAAGCTCAGATCAAAGTCTCTGACGCCGAGCTGGCCGTAAAGCAGGCTGGGGAAAAGTTGAAGTTGGACCGCGCCGCGGCTGCGGCCGACCTGGCCGACCAGAAAGAAAAGCGTGATAAGGCCCGATTTGATGTACAGCGTGACGCGACGGCGCTCGCCCAGATGTCGCTCCGCGCGCCGCTTGATGGCGTTGTTACAGTGCTGAGCCACTGGACGCCCAACGGCCCGCATCCTTACCGGCCCGGTGAACAGGTATGGCCGGGAGCGGCTATCACCGAACTGCCCGACCTCTCAACCCTCTATTTCGACGCGCGCGCGGATGAAATTGACCGTAGCCGGTTGAAGATCGGGCAAACGGCGCTGATCCGCGTGGATGCCTTGCCGGGCCAGGAAGTTCCCTGCAGCATCTCGCAAATCAGTACCCTCGCGAGCATGGATTTTTCGGCCAGCTGGCCGTTTCCCCGGAATTTCGAGGTGGAAGTTTCGTTCCACCATGAAAACGAGAAGCTGCGCCCCGGAATGAGTGCAACGGCAAGGGTGGCCGTTGGACAGATCGCCGAGGCGATCCAGATTCCAACGCAGGCTGTCTTCCAGAAGAACGGCCGATCGGTGGCCTATGTGCTTCGCGGATCGAAGTTTGAGGCGCAGCCTATTCAGGTGGGACAGCGCAGCGAGGGTATGGTGGTGGTCGCAGCCGGCCTCACGCCCGGCGAGCGCGTGGCCATGGAAGACCCCACGTCCAAAGAATAAGTCGATGCGAGCCTGGAAAATTGCGATTCCGGTTGTTGCGGTGGTTGCCCTGGGGGGATGGTTGGCCCAGCGCAGCGCGGGAACGTTTGCGGCTGAGACCAACATACCGACAGCCAGGGTCCGGCAAGGCAACCTGCGTCTCGACGTTCGAACAACCGGCGAGCTGCAAACAGGACAGAACGTGACCCTCTTTGCCCCGCCGGTTGCGGGTGGGACACTCCAGATTGTGCACCTGGCAACCGATGGGACCCGGGTTAAGGCCGGTGACGTGGTACTCCAGTTTGACCCCAGCGAGCAGGAATACAACCTTGAAAAGAACCGCTCAGACCTTGAACAGGGCGAGCAGGAGATGGCCAAAGCCAAAGCCCAGGCTGACGTGCAGAATTCAGACGACCGGCTGGCGTTGCTGAAGGCGAAATTTGCAGTGCGCGAGGCGGAGCTGCAGGTTCAGAAAAATCCTCTTCTGGCGGCGATTGACGCCAAGAAGAATGTGCTGGCTCTTGACCAGGCCAAGCGAACGCTCGCCCAGCTCGAACAGGATATTCAATCGCACGCTTCGTCCAACCAGGCCGCGCTTCAGGTGGCCGAGACCAAGTACAACAAGGCGAAGATTGAGATGCAGCGCGCCGAAGATAACATCAAGAACATGACGATTCGCGCGCCCATCGCAGGCGTTGTGAAGGTGCTGGAGAACCGCGCGGCGGTGGGCGGATTTTTCTTCACCGGCATGACGGTTCCGGAGTTCCGCAACGGCGATCAGGCGCAGCCAGGTACCCCCATCGCCAGCATCCTGGACATGGGGCAAATGACCATCATGGGCAAGATCACTGAAACAGACCGCCCGAGTGTGCGCACGGGTGAACCGGTTGAAATCCAGGTGGATGCGATTCCCGGCAAAGTTTTTCCGGGAAAGGTCAGAACGGTCGCGGGGATGGCGGTGCAGTCGATGTTTGAAGCGAACCCGACGCGGCGGTTTGACATGAGCGTCGAGTTCGACCGGGTCGATCCCCGCCTGCGGCCGGGGTTCACAGCTCACCTGACGTTGCGTGGGGAAGAAGCCAAGGACGCGCTCTACGTGCCGCGCGTGGCCGTCTTCGAGAAGAACGGAAAATCATTCGTTTACGTCAGGAGCCACAACGACTTCACTGCGCACGATGTGAAGATCACAGCCCAGTCATCGGCATGGGCTGTGATCGAAGGCCTCAAGCAGGATGACGAGGTGGCGCTGGTCAATCCCGCAGGCCAGTCCCGGACCAAAGCCAACACGCCGGCCGGGCCCGCAGTCCAGGGGGGCGGGAGATGAGCACTCAAACCGCCGTCCCGGTGCTCCAGAAACCGCAGCGGCTGGCGAATATCGTTCCTGATTTTCTTCTGGGTTTCGAAAATCTGCGAATGCACAAGATGCGGTCGTTGCTGACCATGCTGGGCATGATCTTCGGCGTGGCCGCGGTGGTTGCCATGCTTTCGATTGGCGCCGGCGCTCAGCAGCGCGTGATGGCCTTCATCGAACAACTCGGCGTGCGTAACCTGATTGTGGAGGCGAAGGAATCTGATACCTGGCAGGAATACCGCAAGGTTCGAACTATTTCACCGGGGCTGACGTTTCAGGATTACCGAGTCATCGGTGAAACTGTAGGCGGCATCGCCACTTCCACTCCCCGGAAACGGTTCTCCCCGACCAAAATGATTCCCAGGCCGCAGCAGACTATTCCGGTGGTTTACGGCGTGAACCCGGTCTATCAGGAAATTGCGGGGCTGCGACTTGAAGCGGGAAGGTTTTTCAACAGCCGCGAGACAACCGATGCTGCTGCAGTTTGCGTGTTAGGCGAAGGCGCGCAAACCAACCTGTTTGGCCCCGAAGACCCCGTCGGAAAATATGTGAAGGTTGACGACCAGTGGTTCCAGGTGATCGGCGTGGTGGCGCCACAACTCGCTCCGCAGAACGATGTTTCCGGCTTGCCCTCCGAAGACGTCAACAACCTGATTTACGTTCCTCTCGATTCGGTCATTTACCGGCTGGAAAATTCGAAGTCTGAGTACCACGACGAAATCGACGGCATTTACCTGCGGCTGAAGTCTGACGCAAACAGCCCGACGGTGGCGTCGGTGGTGCGCGGAGTTTTGAACGGATCGCACCACGGCGCGGGAGACTTCAGCATCGTCGTTCCCGCCGAATTGCTGGCGCAGCAGAAGCGCACGCAGCGCCTTTTCGAAACCGTGATGGTCGCGATTGCTTCCATCTCTCTGCTGGTAGGCGGCATCGGAATCATGAACATTATGCTGGCCAGCATTCTGGAGCGAACACACGAGATCGGCTTGCGTCGGGCCATCGGGGCGCGGAAGACGGACATCATCCGGCAGTTTGTCATCGAAGCAATCCTGATCTCCTTTGTGGGCGGCATCATCGGAATCCTGTTTGGCTTTGGGATGTCGAGGGCGATTGCCTGGGCGGCCGGATGGTCTACGATTGTCACCGCCGGCTCCATCCTTCTGGCATTTCTTGTTTCTGTTTCTGTCGGTCTTGGGTTTGGCATTTATCCTGCCGTCCAGGCGGCGCGGCTCGACCCGGTGGAAGCGCTGCGGTACGAATAAAAGAAACCCCGCGGACGGTGGGCCACCCCTCGAAGCCACCCCCGGACAAACTCTCAAAATAGAAGGAGGCCCTGTTCCTATGAGACATGTGACCGCCTGCTGTCTTCTCCTGTTGATGGTTGCCCTGGCCCCCCGCTTCGCTGCCGGACAAACCACGACCGGGAAGACCCAGACCGCAAAAGGTTTCGATCAATACGTGGTCAACGGCAAGCTGCGGCTTCAGATGGCCGATGCCGTCCGCCTGATGCTGCTGAACAATTCCGATGTCCGGATCGAACAGCAGGCCGTGCAGCAGGCGCGCAACGCCGTGGTTCGCTCTTTCGCGCCTTTTGACCCACTGCTGAACTCCGCGTTCAGCGCCGACCGCCAGAGCACACCTACCTTTACCCAACTGTCGGGAGCTCCCAATTTGAGCGATCTGGTTCAGAACTCGCAAGTGGGATTGCAAAAGATTTTCTCAACAGGAACGCTTTTTCAAACTAACTTTCAAACATCCCGAACCTCAACAAACAGCGTCTACAATTTCTTCAATCCGTCGCTCTTCTCGAACCTGAATTTTTCCATCACCCAGCCCCTTTTGAGAAACCGCGGGAAGTTTGTAAACCGCGCGCCCATCATGATCGCCCGCAGAAACCTGGACCAGACCCAGGCGCAATTCCGGCAGCAAATTGACGATGCAATCCAGCGCGTCGTCCAGCAGTATTGGGTGGTGGTGCTTGACCGGGAAAATCTACAGGTTCTGGCCCAGTCGTACAAAGCAGCCCAGGCGAGCTACGATCACGACAAGCGCGCATTGGAACTGGGCGCTCTTTCTCCTCTCGACATCTACCAGTCCGAAGCTGAGGTCGCCACACGAAAGGTATCTGTGATTCGGGCCCAGTACAATTTAAAGCAGGATGAAGACCAGTTGCGAATGACCATGGGCGCCGATCTCGATCCTGCCTATTCCACGCTTGACCTGGACCTGATTGAGGCACCCAAACCCGCGGAACCCCTCCTGACTGTGGACCCAGAGAGGGCGGTCGCGGAAGCACTTGCGCGGCGTCCCGACCTTGCTGCCCTGGATCGCCAACTTGAGGCCAACGATATAGATATTCGAGCGTCGCGCAACCGGCTGAAACCGGACCTGGAACTTTCCGCCCAATACTCCAGCAACGGGTTGGGCGGTGACCAGTACAGTTCTACGGGCATGCGAGCTCTCATCACCAGCGGTGGTTTCGGTGATGCGCTGGGGCAGGTTTTCGGGTTCGGATTCCCAAGTTACGGAGCCACATTACAGTTGAACTTCCCCGTCAAAAACCATGCAGCGCAGGCCAATCTGGCGGACGCACGGGTACGGCGTGAAGCGACGCTTTACCAGATTCGCCGAACGCGAGAGCAGGTACGGCTTGAAGTTCAAAATGCCCTCAATGAACTCGACCAGTCAAAGCTTTCGATTGCAGCAGCGGAAACGGCGCGCGGGTTGGCAGAGAAGAACGTTGAGGCCCAGCAGCGGAAGTACGAGTTGGGCAGCGGGTTGATCTTTCTGGTATTGCAGGCCCAAACCCAACTTGCTCAGGCGGAACAGAGCCTGGTGCAGGCACAGGTAAATTACCGGCTGGCCACCGCGGCAATCGGGCACGCCACGGGGGCACTGCTCGATCAATACCATGTTCAAATCAACCAGGCAGTGCCTTGAGGCGCAGCGGGAATTCGCTGGGCCTCGGGCGGGGTGTATTCTCCATGCCAGACCGTGCGAGCCCAGTACCCGCGGCAGGAGTTTTGCTTCGCAGAAATGGAACAATCACCAACAAATGAATCGGGGGAAGGCCCTGGATCCAAACCGTCCTAGGTTCGGATACCCAGTTCCTTGAGTGCGGCCCCGGCTCCAGACAGATTTTCAAGCCTCATCTCGGAGTACTTCCGTGACAGGATGATCCCCGGAGCGCCTGCATTGAAAGCTGCCTTCACGGCGTTCCGGACATCTGAAGGTTGTGTCCTCTTTTGCCCCTTCCCGGTGGGGATATCAATATCGATTCCAGGATAGATTTTTGTCGCCCTGGACAGCCCGGAGTAATCTACCTCCTCTGAGTGACCAGCAAGATCGGTGTTAGGAGCACCTACGGGCACTTTCGCCAAACTGACATCCCTAAGCGCGCGCTTCGTTTCACGGTAAACATAATCCGACGAGAACCCGGCCGTCCGCAATTTGTCTAACGGCGCCTCCCCCTGATATCCCAGGATGTTGTAGTACAACTCCAGCACTGACTGCGCTGGAGAGTCATGCCAGATTGTTGAATGGACTCCGTCGATGTAATCGGCCATGCGAGGGCCTGCGCAGTTGTTGTACATGCAGACCTTCAACAGGTCGGCGTACTGACTTAACTTTCGATAATCCTGTTCGGCGCGGTAAAAGGGATTGAAAGAGTTCAGGTGCATCACATGGAATCCCGCTTCCAGGTTATTGTTGATGCTCTTCACCGTTCCGTAGATGTAGCCGTACAATTCACGCTGGCTGTCAGTCCAAAGCTTCTCCCAGGCCAGGATCTCGGGGTATTCCAACAGAAGTCTCCAGAAGGTGACAAAATAACCGTCGCTTGGCCTGGGCCCTGACCACGCCGCCCGCACCCACCGGTCAAGCTGCATGAGGCCCTGCCGGGCGCGCTCCACGTTGATGCCTTGCTGTTCTCCCTTTCGCCTGCAGTGCTCGCAAAAACACGTTAAGACGGCCTCACCATGGTCAGCGTCAATGGCATTATTCAGCGCGCCCTGGCGCTCGCAGCACCACATGACGCCATCCACATCGTAGGACTTGGTCCAGTCCTCAATCATTGAGCTGACAAAGTTCCGGAGGTAAGGATTATTAAGGCACGACTCACCAGTCTTGCGGCCGTAGACATCAACCTCCGCCGCCTTTTCAAAATTATCCAGCAGGCGCGGATTGTAAACATCCTCAAACCAGCAGATGCATTTCATCCCGCGCTTCTTTGCCCTCGTGACAACTTCACCCAGCACATCAAAATTGCCAAGGTCCGGCGCCCGGAAATTCTTGAAGATTGTGCCAGCGTAGAATTCCGGGTGGACCTCTGCAAAATCTCCGCCATGGAAGGTGTCCGTATCGTACTTCTGAACGCCGTGATCGGGAAGCGGATGCCCGGGAATCTGCCTTCCCTCAATCCCCCGCCCATAGCTGAACACCGCGATTGACAGGGTATTTACACCCCCACGCTCCTGGACTGTATCGAGGACTTTGTCCACTCCTTCATCGCTGAAGGACACCGCAGGAATCTGGATGGCAACCACCTTCTTTTCAGGCTTGGATTGCGCATTACTTCCTGTCTGCAAGCCGATGGGTTCCGCCGCCTCGCTTACACTGACCCGCCCGCCAACGGCAGCGACGGAGGCAGCGGCAACATTCTTGAGGAAAGTGCGCCGGGATGGGTGCGATGCTTGAAGATTCGGGTCCTTCTCTGACCTGTTTGATGGCCCAGCATCTTGATGTCGCATTCGTGCTCCTCTCTATCTCATTGTGCAAAATCGCTTGATGGCGCCGGCCGTTTGGGCCACCATTCAACCTCTGAAGATCATTGTCACATTCACTATCTGCGCCGCCCATTCGGGCGCAGCGTGAGTGTTCCGTCTTCATTCAATTTCTGGTGGCAGGCCCAGCGTACGGGATATCGCATCCCTTTCACCTCGATCTCCGCCTTGAGCCTCAGTCCCTGCCATTTTGTTCCCTTGGGCAACACAAATTGCGCCTGGCGGACCTTTCCCGGCAGGGGATAACCCGGGTCCAGACAGCCGCTCTTCAGCACAGTCCCATCCTGGGTTTCCACGCTTACCCGCAGCACGCCCGGAACGCCCGCGATGCCATCATTGGCAAATCCGACGATCAGGCCATCGTAGCCTTTGTCCTCATAGCTCCAGATGAACGACGGCCTCACCCGATAACCAATACGCGTATTGATGCGGTCAAACCATTCAGGAAAAGCTTTGTACCAGCTCGCAAGGTTGGCCGCGCTGATGCCGTGGAAATTCCACAGTGACCAGTAGTTCGCCCCAATGTCCATCACATGGGCAATGGCGTTGTCTGAAGGTGAAATTCCCTCATCAATGTGTACAGATTGCGGCGGAGTGAACGGGATACCCTGTTCGAGCAATGCCCCAATCCAGGGTGGGCGATTGCTCAGGGCTTCGATCTGCTCGTTCTCGATAAAGATCGTGTCACTCCGAATCCAGTTGTTGCTGCGGACTGTGCGGTCAAGCAGTTCCGAGTTCCCAACCTGGCTGAAATCCGGCTGTGTGTTGGTGAGTAACGGAGTCTTCGTAAAATGCTCGAGTTGGACTTCCAGCATGTTCATCCAGGTCCGTTCTGCGGTTTGGTAGTCTGGAAAGGGAGTGTTGGTGAATGGCCAGGTATGGCCTTCGCCCCAGAATCCGTACATGAACGTATCCATGAACTCAATCATGGGACTTCCATTGAATTCGGCCGCCAGCAGGCCGATTAATTCCTTGAACGCCTGCTGGAAGAAAGGATGGTCGAACCTTGGCTGATAGTGCGCGTTCGGGTTGTTCTCCCTGTTTGCCCCGGGCCAGGTGCCTCCGGTCAGTTTTACCATCGGCACTTTGTCCAGGATAAATTGGGGCAGCGCCGGTCCCTGATAGTCCGGAGCGCTCATCTGAATCCGGTATCCAATGCGCTTGTCATATTTCTTTGACAGGTCGAAGACCAGCTTCAGGTAATCGGGAAACTCAAGACGTCCCGGGTTGGGTTGGATTTCTCTCCAGGTGGGGCGAATGTAAAGCTTTTGACCCAGCGGAAAGCGGACAAGATCTTCAATCGCCTGCGGGATGTTGTCCGACTTGATCTCCGCCGTCCCCATGTCTGCCGTGATATACGTCACCAGCCCCTTGCCATAGCCGGGTACGACTTTATCCGAGGGCGTTGTGGACATGACGACTTCATCGCTGGGGATAATAGCGTCAGGCGGGTACTGAGGAAAAGGCCCCTGGTTAAGCCGGTCGTTGACCGTTGGACCTGAGCCGAAATCGTATTTCCCCCAATTATGGGCAGGAACAATCCCCTGGGCCGTCTTCGCGCCTACTCCCGTGGCCACTGCCAACGCGCTTCCGTTCTTCAAGAAATCTCTGCGATTCATGGGAATACCGGCCTCCTTCTGTCGTCTGAGTTAAGCTCCGTCGATGCGAACTTTCGCTTAGGGACTGGCGCGATTGGTTGTTGAATAGAATTCCCGGCATTCAGGTGGGACGACGGGCACCGTGGTCGAGATTAAAGCCTGTACTTCCGTGCGTTCGTTTCAGGCACTCGCGCAGAATCGGAAAGTACACAATGAACGCCGTGCCAACTCCCCCAAAACCTTGATGATCCGCCGGCCAGGTCATCCCGGAAGACTTTCCATCCGTCTGGTTCATTCCGTTCGGGCCGGGCTGGGTGTTCCCGCAAGAGTTGACGTCCCTTTCTTTTCCTTCCCCTTCAGCTGCTGAAACATTCGCATCTGCTCCATTCCCTCTTCCCGGCGGCCGAGTCGAAGATAGGCTCGAGCCAGGGCATAGTGCGCACTGCTCGGTTTCGGATCGAGTTTCACAGCCAATTCGAGTTCGGGCAAAGCCTTCTCCGTCTGGCCCTTGGTCAGGTCAAGATTGCCCAGCAGGTAATGGGCCTCCGCAAGCGATGCATCAAGCGCGATGGCTTTCTTCAGCAAAGCAACCGCCCGGACTTCCACCTTGCTGCCATTAGCCCCCCGGTAAGTCAGCAACATCCTGCCATACTGCAGGTAAAGGTTGGGGTCGGACGGGAAAAAGGTGATGACCTTTTCGAAGGTAGCTTCCGCTTCATCAATTTTTCCGTCATCCACCTGGGCAGAGGCAAGTCCGAGAAGTGATTGCGGGTCCTTGGGATTCAGTTCAACAGCACGCGCGTACGTTTTTTCAGCGGCCTTGAGTTCACCCAATTTATATTGGGCGAGCCCGAGAAAACGGTAGGCCTTATAAGAGTGGGGGGCTACCTCGACGGCTTTTCGGGCAGCCACCAGCGCACCGTTATAACGATTGTCATGAAGCAGCATCATGCCCACGTCCAAATAGTTAGACTCGCGGGAAGGATCAAGGTCGATGGCCCTGTCCATATGGGCCACCGCCTCCTTAATGTGGCCCTGTTTAAACTCACACCAGGCCATGAGGTCTTCAATATCTGAGGTCTCGTGTCCGGCATTGAGCAAACCCTGAAGCGTCGCCTGACTCTCCTTGATGTGGCCGGCATGGTACTGAGCGAGAGCGATGTTGTAACCGAGGGTTTCCCTGTCAGGATAGGTTGTCCAGACTGACTGGAACAAATGTTCCGCCAGGCCATAATCGCCAGCCTGGTCAGCAGCCTGTCCACCCAGGAAAGCCCCTTCAGGCCCGTCAGCAGGACTCTCAAGCCCACGCAATACTTCACGGGCTCTTTCGGGCTTTTCGGTCTGATAGTAGCAACGCGCCAGGGCAACCTGGGCCTTGGAGTGTTTCTGCACTTCCTGGGGCACAGACTCCAGCAACGCGAGGGCCTGCTGATAGTCATGGAGTTCTTCGTACACCATTCCCAGCAGGAGTATTGAGGTTGTCTCGTGCGGCTCAACCTTCAAGATCCGCTCAAGGTTCTGCCGTGCTGCCTGAAGGCGTCCTAACTGGAACTGGTTTGAGGCAAGATTGCGGCGGGTCCTCAAATCGAGAGGGTTGAGGTGCAACGCCTTTTCAAGATAGGAGGTTGATTCCGGCAGCTGTTGCTCCATGCCGAGCACGGCACCAAGGAATGCCAGATAGGCAGACTCATTTGGGGCAAGCTTCACTGCCTGGCGCAACTCCAGCTCTGCATTCTTCAAATCACCCTGCTGAACAAGAGCGGTGGCCCGCTCCACATGCTGCTGCGCGTCGGCGAGATTGTCGGGAAAACCTATGGAAACGTACGCCCCAAAGCAGAGGTAAAGAGCAAGGAGGGCACAGATAAGACGCGTGGTTGGCAGTCTTCCCATTCCGAGCCTCTGATCTGATGTTCAGATATTCAGAATAGCGGGGATTGGCTTCAGGTGAAAGACAGTTCTCAAAAACCATTCGCCGAGCGGCGATAATGCCTGAAATGGTCCTCGACTGGTCAAGAAAAGAGGCTTGGCCAAATATCTGGCCAAGCCTCCTTGTTCAGAACACGAAATGGATACCGATCTGGCCGTGCCGTGGCTGGTTTTCCTGATAAAAGATTGCACCAAAGCCATCAGCCCCAAATCCGGTTCCATCATTGGTATTCGCTTGCGGAGCTCCGAAGCGCGGTGTGTTTAAGGCATTAAAGAAGTCACCTCGCACCTCAATGAACATGTTCTCTCTGATGTTGAATTGCTTGGAAATCGACAAATCGAGGTTCTTGATGCCTGGCACGCGACAGTTCAAGTATCGTGGCGCTGTGCCCACCCCCTGGTCTCCCGCGGTCGAGAAGGCGCTGTTGTTAAAGTAACTTGCCGTTCCGTTGGCTATTTCGTCTAGACTGGCGCCAGTGCAAGGGTTGCCAATCAGGTTGGGCCGCTGGTGGCCGTCGGCCAGCTGATCGTTTGCATCATCCACAGAGATAGGCTGCCCGGTCTGGAAGGTGACAAATGGAGTAATTTTCCATCCCCCAACCACTCCGTCGAGCACTTTGTTCATATTCTGGCCATAGGTCTGTCCACGCCCAAACGGCAAGTCATAGACCACAGCAAACGTCAAGCGCTGTGGCGTATCATTGGCGCTGAGGCTTTTCTCCAGCGCAAGATTTGTGAAGTCCTGCGGAGAACCGACGAACCCGATACCAGCACCGCCACCACCACCGATCCAGGCATTGCCTCCTGCATCGGAGTTGGTGAGGAACTTCGAGAAGGTGTAATTCCCAACAAATGACAACCCATGGCCGGCCCGCTTTTCAAACCGCAACTGGAAGGCATGGTAGCTGCTGCTGGCCACAAACAACGGAAAGCCGTTAAAGCTTCCGGGGAATTGTGGGTATGGACGCAGAAGGTCTCTCCGCGGGATCGTATCATTGTTATATATCGATCCCGGGGCGTCAAAGATTGCCTGGGGTCCCTGGAAAAGATACTGGAAAGGATTCGGCACCAGATCGGCCAACCCGGAAGAACGCCACTGTTCACGGTTTGCGCGACTGAGGAAGTTGCGGTTCTGCGTAGAGTAGTTCCACGGCAGATGCGTGCTGCGGTTGCCCACATAGTCAGCTTCCAACATCGTACTGCCCCACTGGTGCTGGATGCCGAAGTTCCACTGGTAGATTTCGGCCGTCCGGAAAGTGTCACTTCCATGATTATTGTTGCTGTAACCCCATTTGGTGAGTGGGCCATATTTGTCCCCCGGTGGGAGAGCGAATCCCAAGGGGAAAGGATTTGCCATGGTAGCAAGTTGAGTGACTCCGCCGTCCAGGGAAGACGGAGAATCTGCAAAGTTTTGCCAGGCACCTCCGCCGTATTGCCAGTTGGTGGCGAAGCTCATGCCGTGGTACAGGCCAAACCCCGTGTGAAGAACGGTGTTGTCTTTGAGCCGGTAAGCGAAGCTCAGACGCGGCCCAAGGTCAAAAAGAGAAGAGTTCGCGTGACGTTTCTGGTCGCTGGCGAGGATTGTAGTTCCCATAATCGGGCCCACCCCCGGAACAGTGATGCCAGAGGGGCAGGAGAAGCAGGTGAACATGTTGTGGTTGTACCTCTCGCTATACGGAACGGTCCATTCCCAACGCAGACCCGCGGATACGGTTAGTCGTGAGGTCGCTTTCCAGTCGTCCTGCACAAACACCGAGCCTACGGTCGACTTGTTCGCCACATGAGGACGCAGTGCGAAGCCGCCACCGTTATAGAAACCCAAAAGCAATGCGGCCACGCTGCTGCCTTGAGAGAAGTCAGGGTTGAAGACGTTCTGCATGGTCGGATCCTGCCCGAACGAGAAGTCCCCGGCGGTCGTGTCCGGCTGGAAGAAATTGTTCAGGAAGATGCGGTCCTCGCCGCCAAACTTGATGTTGTGTTTGCCAATGATTTTCGTTGCCACGGAGTTAAACATCCATTGCGTGTCACCTTCCACGGTGTCCGTGCAGCAGCCGTTGTTGGAAGCGAGAGTTGCATAGTTATCGAGCTCGATGGTGGGGAAATTCGGCTCACGGTACCAGACGTTGTTGATCATGCTCTCGGGGAAGCCGATGCTCAAAGGATCGACCGTTGGATATGCCTTCTCAGGGTAGTTGCCGCGGTTGAGTCCCACCCGGTTGACCCAGAGGAACGTCGGGGTCACAGTCCAAGTGTCTTCCAAAGCCACGTTGTGGGTTATGCTTTTCCATATGACCGGAGTGAGGAAATCGTCGGGGACGTTACTCTCACCGTGGCTCATGCTGTACCGGGCCGTCAGGCGATTCGCCGCCGAGAAATCCTGGTCGACTCGAATGTCCATCTGCCACTGGGGGTTTGTGCCAATCAGCTTATCCGAGAAGTTGTACAAATGCCCGGGGCCTACTCCAGAACCGGTAGGTTCCGGGTAGAGATTGACCAGCTTGGCGCCAATTGCGTCAAACATGGTTGAAGGGATAATATTTCCGGCAAACGCCTGGCGCACATAATCTCCGTTACCATCAGGAGCCACGTCAAATGGATTGAAAATCTGCTTCAGGCTTCCATCATCGTTGAACGATTGTGAGAAGTCGCCCTGCCTTTCAAGCAGCGTTGGAACAGTTTCGTTCACAATGATGGGGGCGTTGTCGCGGAACCGTTCGTAGTCGAAAAAGAAGAATGTCCTGTCCTTCTTGATGGGCCCACCGAAGGACCCTCCGTACTGATCGTGAGTGTATTCGCCCTTGGTGCCGCCACCCTGGTTTGTGAAAAAGTCGTTCGCGTCAAGGCCAGGCCGCCGGAAAAACCAGTAGCCACTGCCATGATACTTGTTGGTACCTGATTTGGTGACAATGTTCACCACTGTGCCGCCGTTATTCCCATATTCCGCGGACATATTGTTGTTCTGCAGTCTGAATTCCTGCAAAGCGTCAACGTCGGGGATGTACGCTGCGACGGTATTGCCACCTTCGCCGCCTTCGGGCCGAGTGGCGAGCACGCCATCCAGCCGGAATTCCGCTGTGCCGTATCTCTGGCCGTTCGAGGCAAAGACAGTGCCGCCCAACATGCTGGCTGAAGCGCCCGAAACCTGAGTAACCCCTCCGGAAAGGTATGAGAGGTTCGCGATATTGCGGTCCATCAGAGGCAAACTCTGGAGATACTGGTTGTTGACGGTTGTACCCAGAGCCGCATTGACTGTGTTGAGCAGCGGCGCTGCACCTTTTACTTCAACGGTCTGTTGAGTACTCCCTACTTGTAAAGTAACGTCCTGGTCTGTCTGAGTTCCGATTCGAAGCTCGAGCGAGGGTATAAGTGACGTTTTGAAGCCGGTTTTTTCTACTTTCAAAGTGTAGGTCCCCGGCTTGAGATAGTTGAGGATATAAAGGCCAGCATTGTCGGTTTGTGTTCTGGTCTGGACCTGTGTTGCAATCACTGTCGCGGTCACTGCTGCATCCGGAATGACAGCTCCAGTGGGGTCTTTTACTGTCCCACGCAACAATGCTGTGTCCGTGCCCTGTGCCCAACCGGTAACAGGCAGCGCGGCACATGCTACCAGCACGGCCAAAAGGCAAGTTACCCAGGTGGAAGATGAAAGAAGGTCTTGGAGTTCGTTAAGGAATTTTACTATGCCTCCGCGACCACCCCTCAAAATACAACTATCTGGCATTTTTCCCTCCTTCAAGAGTTCAGTGCCGACGACCCGACAATTAGACACAACGAGTGATACAGGAGTGCCTGTTCTTCGTGCACGACCCTTAGGATGTGTTCTGCAGGCTCCCTCTGTAAACCAAATCTGGTGCCATTTCTAACGCGAACGTATTAGTTTGTCAAGCTGTTTTTTCTAATATTTTCGAATTAGAAACCAAACGTAAGAACCTAAGGCCCCTCATTTGCCACAGAAAATAATGGAATGCCGCCGAACCACCAGCACACGAAGGAAAATTGAAAAGAAACGTAACCCTCGCAACGTCAATCGGCGTGATCACGTCGGGTAAGTGATGGAATTAGAGCTTTTTATCGGGGCGGTCAGTCCCCACAAGCGAAGTCTTTACTCAAGCCAGACTACCGCACCCTTGTCCAATTTGGGCACAGTTACGCGAAGCCGCTCGCCACTCCGCTCAACAGGAAGGTTACGAACCTCTCCGAGAAACGGCAGTATGTAGCCTCTGCTTCCCCCGGTAGCAGGAAAAAATATCTCCACGTTCTCTTCTGGAATTTGCGTGGTCCTATTCCGCGGCTCGATGCCTTTGAAATTGGCAATGAAGACATGAATTCTGCCATTGACGCGCGCCGTCTGCACAGTAACGAAGGGCGAAGCCACGACACGGACGGAGGAATCGGGTTGATGAGGCCCAATGACATCTTTATCGAAGTCATGTCTTAGTGATTGGAAAGTCTGGCCTGTCGCGCTGCCACGAGTGGCAGCGTGGCTGAATTCCTTGCTCAGGGCCTGCCAATAGGCGCGGCCGGGGCACTCAGGCAGGTAGGCGTAACCGGGGCCGGCAGCGCTCTTGGATTTCTGGTCCGGATTCTGAATTCCAAGAAAACGGTGAATCGGATTGGACGGGCGAACGCGGCCAGTTTCGTCTGACTCCCCGGACCGGCCCGAAACAATCAGCTTGCCTCCAGACCTGGCATAGGATTCCAGCGCGGAAACTTCCAAGTCACTCAGGCAGCGTGCGTCCGGCAGTGCGAGGACCGGCCCGCGAAAGTCCTTCAGCGTTCGTGGCGTGACGATCTGAAACTCGCGATGGGAATGCATCATCATCGCCATAAACCCGAAATAGGAATCGAGGAAATCTTTCGCGAAATAGTCCCGGGTACGAGGCGAAAAGTAAACGCCGGCCGGCTGAATGGGTGTCCGGGAATTGTAGAACGTCTTTTCGTGTCGTTCGATCCAGCCGAAAATCTTCTTTCGCATCGCGATGTCGTTCGAACCCGACATCACGTGGCCATGGACGTCCCAGCAATTCGTTCCCGCCATAAGCTGGGCGCAAAAAAGGTTCTGCATCGCCTCGCCCGGGCTGACGCCTTTCTCGCCGTCCCATGAGTAGCTCAGCATCCAGGTAGGCTTGCCCTCCGCAAAGGCGCGGAAGCTGTACATTCCGATCATGAAGTGCAGCCAGTCGAGTGGCGTTTTCTTCGAAGCGTTCCCCACGCCATTCCATTCGTACTCATGCGCAACAAGGTCGATCACATCGTAGAGCTGATAAATGTCAGAGCCAACCCGCACGGCCTCAAACTCGATTCCCGGGTAGATTTCCGCTATGGTCACGGCCTTGGGATTTACGGATTTGACGTTGTGCCCGATTTCCTGCATGAACTCGGTAATCGTCGTGAAGCGAAAATCCACCCAGCGGCGGAAGTTGGCATCGGAGAAATCACCCAGTTTCAGGTCTGTCATGGCATTCAGCCCGGTGCGGGCTTTGAACTCAGCTACAGTGTACTTGTCAAAGCTGGCCCAGGTTTCTTCCCAGCCGGTAAAATGCGTCATCCAGTAGGGAATATCCACGTAGATGCCGTCGATGCCCGTGGCCGCAATCTGGCGGACGCGTTCCATGTAAATCTTGCGCCACTCCGGGGCGTAGGGGCTGATCCAGATATCCTCGTCGCCCTTCCGGATCCAGAATGCCGTCCCTCCTCCAAACATCGCCGGCTCGCCGGTAATCTTTCTTTGGACCCAATCCGGATGGTCTTTGTAGAAGGAGTGTTTCTCATTGGCGGCGTTCGCGGTGATGCATTCGAGCCCAGCAATATAAACAAAGGCATAATTGCCTGCGGCATGCGCCTTCTCGGCAACAGCTTTAATCGCCCTCAGCTTCTCGGCCGGATCGAGAAAGCTCTCATAGCGCCCCGGGATGTCGTTGTCGGTTTCGATGCCGAAAACGTGCGTCTCCGTCGCCTCCTGAACGATCTGGTCAACGCGGTCGAGCCGGAGCGAGTTGCCCGATATGCGAACATAATGAGTCCAGGGTAATGGTTTCGATGCGCTGCCCGCCTGGCTGGCTGCCAACCGAACCGGCTTCCAGAGGATGATGGCCAATCCAGCCAACGGGCCTTGAAGGAATTCGCGACGTGAAATCATGGTCAACCTCCTTTTGGGCAACGAATCTTACCAGCAACCGATTGCGTTTTCCAGTTCACAAGAAACACCGAGTCTTCATTGCGAACCTTCCTGGCTGGCTTGAAGCGAAATGCCGGAATGATGGGTTGTTTTGCCGCTGCGAACTGGTGGCTCTGAATCCACTGGAGACGAATTGCACGACTGGTCTGGGGGGCGCTGCAATTCACCCGGACCGGTTGCCTTTCTTGCGTCAGAAAACGCCATGTCCCTTGCAGCCCAATCCATCGCCCACCTGAAGCGTCCGGCGGGCATGACCAGGTCTTCCTTCAGCGCGGCAATGCGTCTCATATCTTCAGGTTGGAGAATCGTTTGGCTCTGCTTGTTCACAATATCATAACCTCTTGACATGAGTGCGTCTCCAATATCGGCAATCTGCTGAGTCCCAACTCATCCGCAATGGCTTTCCATCATGGGGTCCCCCGCCACAATAGGTGCACAGCCAAATATTGCGAGCACCCCCCTTTTGGCAACGAGAAAGAAAGACCAGGCCTTGGGGACATTAAGATTGGAGTGGTTCCATATGGCAATTGGGTCTGTAACTGGTGGTAACGTTTGCAGATAGGAGGGAGTTATGGAGCGCGCGCGAAAAGGTTCCAGTTTGGGCGGATCGGAAACGTATTCATCAAACGCGCTGGCGTCGGCCTGCTACGCAGTGAAACCGACCTTCACACCCTACTCCAAGTAGAGCGCAGTGGGCCTGATGGTGGAGCGGCAGGCGCTCCCGGCCGGCAATTCAAGCAGGCGCCGCCACGCGTTCGTCCCGGTTTCAAACTACGTGTCAGGCGCTATAAGGGCTTTGGGCGCACCGTCCTTCAAGTATCGCGCCACGACCGGCCGCAGAATTTTCCAACAAAAGTAGAGGGCGGTGTCGCTGTTGAACTTCAAGGCATCCAAGCTGCGGCCCTCCTCGGACTCCTGCCCGTGATGCCGGCGGCCCATCACCAGAAGGACCTTACTGTTGCCGGTGCGCTTGGGCTTGATGGCCTTGTAGACGGCGATGGTATCGAAGGCAGCCGGGATATGAACCCGCCATTAGGCTTCATCTCCAAGCCAGTGTTATCTGCTTTGAGGGCCAATAATCGTTACGAAATTTTCAGGGTATTGCAGCTCGACAAAAAGTTGAGGCTCGCCCCACCAAGTATAATGAGGGGAAATCGCAACGATCGTCCGTCTTTATCTTGAGAGAGGTTGGTCATTCGGCCGCAGACAAATCCATGCCAAATATCCTGATAATGAAGGAATGGAATTGGAAGCCTTAGTAGTTCCTGGCGTGGCCGTTCCGTCCAGAGTATCCCGGACTGGTGCAGCGAGGGCATTGGCCATGTGCAAGACCTCGCCCCGGCCAAGGTCTGACACAACATAACCGAAATATCCCTTAGTCTCAAAGCCCGCAACATCCATCCCTTTCAGGTGTGCCTCGAAAAGCTTGACCGGACCGCTTGCACTCGCAGCAAAGAGTCTGCCGGATGGAAAACCTTCATTTTGGCGCTTGGTCAAAATGATAGAGACGATCGCCTCATGCCCTCGTGCGATGAGGTGCACATATTTTCTCTTTCTACCCGGCACCGAACAGATATGGCCTTCCAGAATGTGAAAACGTGGTATGTGCTGTTCCACAACCTGCAGTAAGGCTGAATATTCAGGCCCGAGTTTGCGAATGATTTGGTCCTGCGGATTTGCCGTATCGGGATAGTTGTGCGCATCGATCGCGCAATGCATGTGATCATCTAAACCCAACTTCAGAATCAAAGTGACGCGATTCTCACCATTGTGGAACATGATTCATAGACCAGTGGTTAAAAAAGCAACTACGAGGATCGCGAGTCCTGGCAGAGCCACAGCCAACCGGTTCACATTATGCAACCAGAAAAACGAAGGCTTTGGATCACTGAGCTGGCCACGCACCTTCGCAGCCAATGAGCCCGGCACAGGGAGGGCCTTGAACGCCCGCCGGAGCGAATTGCGGACTTGAATTCTTCGCTCAAGTTCCCGTGAGCAGGGTTCGCATATTTCGAGATGTTTCGTGACCCCGGTCGAAATCTCGGGGGGCAGTTCGCCGCTTATGTATTCGTTGAGCTGCAGTCGTATCCGCGTGCACTCGATTGTGTCAAACCTTGGAGTGTTCATGCCGACTCACCTCGTTCACCGATAACCTAATGTTCGGAGCATTCATCATCGTTCGAGAATCCGTGCAGTCTACAACTCTCGATCCGTCAGCATTTGGCAGGCCGGGCCGTTGGGGCTCTGAATTCATGGCCTCCAGACGTGGACTGAAACTGGCCTTCGAAGAATCCGCGTAAGACTCACGAAATAAACACTCGTCGCAACATCTATCGAATGAATTATCCCCGCAGTTGCGACTGCCAAGTAAACAGAAGTAGAACTCAGCAGGCCTTCCCTGCAGGCACTCCCATAGAGGTTCCAGAAAAGCACCGGATAGAATGCGGTGGCAGTGAGCAGGCCAGGACAGTATGCCTTGAACCAAACAGTAGCGGACAGATGAAATAGAGTGTTATAAACGGCCTCGGTGAGCCAGAGAGCAAAGAAAATAAAAACGGTGTTAGGTTTTGGAAACAATGAGGCGGCTGCCGAAAACATGACTACGTAGATCAACCCGATTCCGTGGATGATTTTCCAAGGTCGGCCAGTATAAAGAGGTGAAGCATACTTTCTTGCCCACTCTGCGAACCAAGGCGCCTCCTCCAGAAAATGAAACGTTGTTGCGGCGGGGAATAGCCAGACAGCTTGCGTAAAATGAAGCCCGCCCATGGTGGTTAAGAGTCTCAGGAAGTTCATTATCTTTCCACTAATTCCACCGCGTGGCCGTCGGGGTCTCGGGCCAGGATACCCTTTTGAAACCCAAGTGCCGTATCTTCCATCGTGACCGCCCCCGGTGAGACGAGCGATGTATGGGATCTAAAGAATTCCTTCGCAAACGATTCGGCTGAGGGGACAACGAACTGGGTCTGCCAATGGCCCAGGTCGTTGGAGTGTTCGTCCGAAGGAATGGAGCGGCCGTCGCGGGGCGTCAAATATTCCAGAAGCTCAACGCCCGGTCCCCGCGCTGCACGGAGGCTGGTAATCCGAAGTCTTGCACCGAAGACATGATTCAGATGCTCTTGCTCGGGCCCATAGTTCTCACTTTCGCCCACAACTTTCATTCCCAGCTTGTCGCGATAAAAACCTAAACTGGTTTCCGTGTCAGCCACAACTATTGCCGTGTGGTCGATTCCCTGAAAAAGGTCATCAGATGTTCGGTGCCATTTGGCAAGACCCTTCTCAGGAGGAAAGTGGAGAATTTCGAGCGTATGCCCATCGGGGTCCTTAAAGTAGAATGCCTCGATGCCTCCCGCGTTCTTATTCCAATCCGGCAGCCGCTGAGGCCCGGTCGAGGCGAATTGCACTTTGCTCTGCCGAAGTTTCCGGTAGGCTTGGTCCATATCAGCAACAATGATCGCCACGTGCTGGAACCAGCGGTCGTTGCTGCGTGAGTCTGCCGGGATGGGCCGCCCCTTGGGAGTAAGGTACTCGGTTAGTTCCAAGGTTTCTCCTCCGAGTTTCATGTCAACGACTCGCATCCTTAAGCCAAAGACTCCCTGGAGTTGTTCATATTGTGATCCGGCAACTTCAACGTCCGTTATTTTTCTGAAGGATAGGACCGTTGAGTAAAAAGCCACAGAGCGGTCTATATCACTCACAGTTACCCCCACCGCCTCGACACCCGATACGGCAGCCGGCCTCGTTTGTTGAGCATACCCCGCCGAGGCAGTCGAAGAGATAGCCGCCAGCAGCAGGAAAGCTACCAGCGTGTCAACACAACCTTTTTTGAACATTCTTACTCGTGGCATGCGGACTCTCTCTCAAACCAACCCAATTGACAGTCAAGCCGAAGACGGTTTTCAATCAACCGGCTTGACATCCTCCATCAAAGAGAAAAAACCTTCCGCGAGCGTCGGGTGAATGTATACCGCCCCCTTCAACAACGTGTATGGCAATCCTGCCAACATCGTCATTCCAAGAATCTGGATTAATTCACCTCCTTCGGGGGCAAGGATGGAAGCTCCCAGAATTCGATCGTTTGACGCATCCACCACGATTTTCATCAGCCCGGCCGTCTCGTCTCGTTCAAGCGCTCGTGCAACATAAGACATGGGAATTTTTCCGATCTTCAGTCTCTTCCCGTTAGCTCTTGCTTCTTTCTCCGTCATGCCAACGCCGCCCAGTTGTGGGTCGGTGAATACAGAATAGGGGACAATGCGATTCCGAATGCTGAGGTTCTTCTCTTCGATCAGGTTTCCATAAATGATCTGGTAATCATTGTAGGAAATGTGGGTAAAGGCAGGTCCGCCCTTGGCGTCGCCAATCGCCCAAATTCCGGGAACGTTGGTTTCGAGGCGATCGTTGACTCTGATGAAACCCGCCTGATCGGTTCGCACGCCCGCATTGTCCAAATCCAGTGTGTCACTGTTAGGGACCCGTCCAACAGCAAGCAGGAGATGCGATCCCGTGACAACTTCCGTCCCATCCTTTGACTCGTAGGTAAGGGCAATTCTCCCGTTGCAGTTGTTCACTTGGGATGTTCTGGCGTTGAGCACAAAGGATACGCCTTCCGCCTCAAGGGCTCTCTGCAGTTCGGCGACAACATCAGCGTCCTCACGAGGCAGGATCTGGCTGCCGCGATGGATAATCGTCACGCGGCTCCCGAATCGGCGGAACATTTGCCCGAACTCGAGACCGATGTACCCTCCGCCGAGCACCAGCAGGTGCTCGGGCAATTCGCGTAACTCCATGATGCTGGCGTTCGTGAGGTAACCGACAGAATCCAGTCCCTGGAGAACGGGAATCGAAGGGCGCGCACCCGTGTTGATGAAGATTCGTTCGCTTTCGAGGGTATCGCCGTTGACACGAACTTTGCGGGGTGACTCAAATCTTGCCTCTCCCCGGTACAAACGCAATGACTTTCGTGCATTCACCTTGCTCTGTTGCCCGGCCCTGAAGCTCTGAACTATCTTTTCCTTTCTCGCTACGACGGCAGGAAGATCAACATTGACCGCGGAGGCACGCACGCCCCAGCGCGTGGAGTTGCGGGCATAATGGGCCACCTGGGCGCTGTGAACCATTGTCTTTGTCGGCGTACAGCCGGTGTTGATGCAGGTCCCACCCAAATGCGATTTTTCAATCAAAGCTACATTCCATCCCTGGTCCGCCAGTTTTTGTGAAAGCGGATTGCCTCCCTGGCCGGACCCGATCACGATCGCGTCATATTTCATCCCGCCTCCCTGTTAGCCAAGCTGCTTGAGCAGATGATCACCCACGCGGAGCGCATTCGCCATGACGGTTAACGCCGGGTTCACAGCTCCGCTGGAGGGGAAGAAGCTTGCGTCTACGACGTAAAGATTGTCTAAATCGTGCGCCTTGCAGTTTGGATCTAGCGCAGAAGTTCTGGGGTCGTTGCCAAATCGGATCGTGCCGTTCTGGTGCGCAACGCCGGCAAGCGGAATTCGCTGACCCACGTAAAGGTTCCTGGAAAAGAGGCCCTGGTGGCAGTCATGGCCGTGAATGGAACACTTGGTTTGTTGTTTCATCAGACTTTGGAGCCTGGCGATGAGCCGCTTGTGGCCCTCTTCATTGTTGGGCTTGTATGCCAGAACGATTGTGCCATCGCGGTCAACCGATACGCGATTGTTCGGATCAGGCAAGTCCTCCGAGGTGAGCCAGAAGTCCAGTGAATGCGTCGCCATCAGTTCAAGCGTAAACCCGGGTGCAATCGCCGGGGCCCCGGCTTTGAGCGTCTCACCGTCCAATTTGCCGACAAACGAAATATGGCCCATCGGATATTCCCATTCCTTCGAACCGAAATAGAAATCGTTCACGGAGAGAGTTTTCTGGAAAATCGTCGGGTTCGGGCACTTGGAGATCGCCATCATGACAGAGTTTACGTGTCCCATGTAATGGCGGCCCACTACGCCGGAACAATTTGCAAGGCCGTGTGGATGCCGGTCGTTGGCCGAGCGCAGGAGAAGCGCGGCGGAGTTGATGGCTCCGCATGAGGCCACGATAACATCAGCGGAATATGTTTCTGTGGTCCCGTCCTGCACGACCTGTACGGCTGTCACTTTGCGCCCCGAAGAGTCTGTCTGTAGTTGAGAAACAAAAGCATTGGTGAGGAGGCTGACGTTGGAATGCTCGAGTGCCGGATCCACACTGACCACTTGCGCGTCTGACTTGGCGTAGACCAGGCACGGAAAACCGTCACAGGTACTGCAACGGATACACTTGCTGGAGTGCGGATTCTTCTCATCCAGCATAACACCAAGCGGCGTATGAAACGGACGCAGGCCGTGGCGGGCAAAATCATCGCTGAGCTGCTGAATCCGAGGCTCATGGGTGACCGGCGGATGGGGAAAAGGACTTCCGGCAGGAGGTTCCGTCGGGTCCTCTCCTCGCTGGCCGTGGACATGATAGAGCTGCTCGGCCTTGGCGTAATACGGTTCGAGCTCTTCATAAGTGATCGGCCAGGCCGGAGAGACCCCGCCATGGTGGCGTATCTCGCCAAAGTCCTCTTTGCGCAGGCGGAACAGCGCGGCGCCGTAAAACTTTGTGTTGCCCCCGACGTAATAGTTTGTGTGGGGGTGGAGCGCCTCGCCGTTACTGGTTTTCCATGTTTCCTTGGTCTGGTACCGCCCTTCAGCATTCACGGCTTTGGGACTCCAATTGTCCTTTTCCCGAGGAACGTAACCGCCGCGTTCAAGAAGCAGGATCCGCTTTCCCGATGGAGCGAGACGGTGGGCCAGCGTGCCGCCACCCGCGCCTGTGCCGATGATAATGACATCATAGTGGCCATTGGTTGACATAGTTTCCTCCAAGGCGATATACGCAAATTCAGGTGAAGAAACCCATCAGAGTGTCTCCCCCGCGGGCATCATGGAAAGTGCCTGTCTCTTCTTGTACCCACAATGGAAGATGCATCTCTTGTCGTTTGCGTGATGGAGCTTTGCGCAAATGACCGAGGATTCTCCCTTGAGCCACAGGTAGATTTCCGCCGCAGCCAACATTCCGATTGCAGGGGCTGTGAAATAAACCCAGAGTGCTGCCCAATGGTGCGCCGGAAACGCCGAGCCCAGTGTTCGCGCGGGATTCATGCTCATCCCGGAGAGGGGAGATTCGACAGTGATGAATGCCGCAACAAGGATGCCAGCGAAAATCCCCGTGAAGCGCCCCAAATGCCGGCTGTTCGTAACGTTCAGAATCATGGACATAAGCAAGAAGGTGATGAATAATTCCGCGAAAAATGCCACCAAGGCCCCACGCGGGCCGGGCAGAGTGGCGGCATAGTCCACATCCGGGTGCGCGAGTACGCTTCTTAGCAATAGGGCCGAGATCAGAACTCCAGAGAGGCCACCCGCAAATTGGAACAGGGCGTAAAAGCACGCGTCCCAAAATTCAATCTTCCCCAGTCTGTAGAAGGTCAAAGTGACCACAGGATTCAAGTGCGCTCCAGACTGTTTTCCCCATGGCGAGTAAACGATGGCAATCAATGTCAGACCCATGGCCCCGCCAGTGAAGACCCGCCGAAGGACCGGATCGGGAATCGCCCCCCGAAGCGGAGAAGCTGGATGCCACAAAATCACAGTGAAGACGCAGGCCGAAACCATGAACAGCCCCAGCCCTGCCGCCTCCATTAAATATTCGGGCCAATGCTGTCTTACCGCTTCCAACATGCGTTCCCTTTCTTCAAAACTGAGGCCTGTCGAAATGCAAGCTGAATTTGCTCCCGCTATTCATGCTTAACGAGTGACAACCTCTCGAATAGGCCGCGTTCGAGGCTGATTCTCGATTTGTGACACAGAGGGCGCGCGGAGGGAAATGTACTGAACAAGGTCCTTGGAAAACAGCAGGTCAAGAGTCCAGTCCAGAGCAACGCGTACCTTCTTTTCAAATCGCGGTAATTTGCTCAAGTAAATCGTCCGCCACAACCACCAGGCAATGAAACCGGAGAAGTTAACCCCGAAAATATTTGCGACCCCTGTACGCTTTCCAATGGCTGCAAGCAGGCCGATGGTTTTAAACACAAACGGCCGCTTTTTGCCGCCGCGAATTGCAGCTTCGATGTTTCGCGCAACCACTTTGCCTTGTCGCAGGGCATGCTGGGCCGTCGGCGGGCACGGGCTCCCCGTATTTCGGTCAGGAACGGAGGCGCAATCTCCAAGAGCCCACACTCCAGGCCACTCGGGGAGTTCCATATACTCATTCGTAGTAAGGCGGCCTTTGTCTTTGACGCAGGGAAGGGAGTTCAGAATTGGATTCGGAGAAGTCCCGGCTGTCCACACCAGGGTATTAGACCTAACTCGCGTTCCATCGCTGAGTTCGACGCCGTCTTCTGAGGCTCCTCGAACGCTGGTGTTAACATGAATCTCAACCTTACGGTCCGAGAGCTTTCTCTGTGCATACGAACCAAGCTTTTCACCGAGTTCGGGCAGAATGATTGGACCCGGGTGGACCAGAACAACACGGATCAAGTTTTCCCGGAGATGGGGATAGCTCGGGAGACTGTCCCGCACAAAGTCGTTGATTCCGGCTACGGTTTCTACGCCAGCGAATCCACCGCCCGCAACCACGAATGTCAAAAGGGGATGCTTTACCCGGCAGCATTCACTATCCGCCTCCTCAAGTTGCGCAATGAGGTGATTGCGGAGGATGATGGCATCTCCGAGAGATTTCATCGTTAACGCTCTCTCTTCAAGCCCTGGCAGATTATAGAAATTGGTGATCGACCCTAATCCAATGATCAGGTAATCGTATTCGAGCACGTGAGAATGGTTGTCAAATCCATGTGTGACGGTTACCTTCCTACTCGCTAGATCAATTCCCTTCACTTCTCCGGCAAAGAAATTCACACGCCGAAGCATCTTGCGAACCGGGTTGACGATGGTGGTAAGGTCGAGATCACTCGCTGCGACTTCGTGCAGCATCGGGGTAAATAGAAAGAAATTTTCCCGATTGACCAGATTGATTTCAACCTGAGGATCGCGGGCAAGGGTTTTTTCGAGTTCCGCGGCCGCGTAAAGGCCCGCGAAGCCCCCTCCGAGGATCAACACCCTTTTTGGCTGAGTTGCTGTCACGTCTTTCTCCTTCACGCGGGTCAGTTCATTGCCGGGTTATCTGGAGCCTGCAAAGCTCGATAGAGAAGTAGACTCTCCGTTGACTTGGCAATAGACCTTGATCGCGCCTTCCGCCTTCGTCAACTTTTCAAGCAATTCGGCATAATTGCTGAGTCCTCTCACCGGATGAGTCAGCAACCTGTCCAGCCAACCCGGGTACTCCGCTTCAGCCTGGGCGAGGTCACGAACTCCCAACTCGAAATACTCACGATTCGCATTTACCGTACCCACCATGACTTTGTTCCCCAAAACGAATTCGAGATTGATCTTATCCGCGGGAACCTCGACCGTCCGGTTACCGCCGGTAACACTGGAGAGAACAAGCACCCCATTCTTGGCGAGCGCACACATGCTTTCGAAGACGATCGGCGAGAATCCCGTCGCCTCAAAGATCAGGTCGAATGGGCCGTGCCGTTTGGCACCTTCAGGGATCGGCACATCCCTTGTCGATTCGTAGCGCGCCCCTATGGCTTCAATCAAGTCGGAGTTGAGATAAGGTTTTGGCGTAAGGCCAAAGGTCGTTACCGCGAGCCCTCGAAGTCGCAGAACGAGAGTGGCCAGCAGCCCCACAGTTCCGGCACCCATGACGGCAGCCCGACGCGGACGCCAGACCCGAAGCCGCCGCTGAATTTCGTACGCCTGAGCAATACCTTTCTCGACCACGGTTGTTGGCTCAAGGAGAACACCTACGCGCTTTAGACCCTTTGGGATTTTGACAATAAATTCAGCATCGTCCACGTAGTACTCGGACAGGAAGCCATGATGCAGGTTGATACCGCGCTCAAAATATGTGTCATCTGTGGTCATGTCGTTGGTTCCGATGAGGTCGTAGATGCTCGATCCCGGACGCCTGACAGTCGCCACGACGTAATCGCCGGGAGCAACTTCGCTGACGGCGGGACCCACGGCTTCAACCTGGCCAAAGCCCTCGTGGCCAATGATCAGGTAGTCATCTCCCGGAGGAGGCGCCCCATATTCGGCGGCATTGATTTCCTTATCAGTCCCGTCGACTCCTACGTTGAGAACTTTCACAAGCACTCCGCGTCCGTTTGGGACCTGGTCGAGGCTTGGTTTTGGAACTTCACGCAGATGAATACTTCCGGGTTTCCCTGGAACAACGGCTATGGCTTTCATTGATTTCCTCCACCTCTTATCTTTTTGTTGGGCTCAATCCCGGTCCGGATTTCCTTATTCGCGAGGTTTCAACTCTCCGATTCAGATTTCCCTCCACGGACGATCAGCTATGATTGGCACGCCACCCATGCCCGAAGGATTTCCCCTACAGTCCATGCCTGGGCAATGCAACCACGGGGGGTGAAGGGAGCGTCGCCATCAAAGATTTCGCTGGCTGTTCCGAGACCGTGCGCCCTCAAGTGATACGCAATGGGTTCCAGGAACGAAGCAGCCTGCGCGCAGTCCTTATAAACGCGCAGATAAGCCAGGACAAACGGACCCAGCAGCCAACCCCATACAGTCCCCTGGTGATAGGCAGAGTCACGGTGAAAGGGATCGCCACCGTAATGCCCCTTGTACTGCGAGTCGGCAGGGTCCAGACTGCGCAATCCGTGGGAAGTGAGCAGGCGGCGCGCGCAGATGTCAACAACAGACTTCTGTTGTTCTTCAGAGAGCGGACTGGCCGGAAGTGAAACTGCGAACAGCTGATTGGGCCGGAGTGTCGGGTCGTTTCCTTGGGGCCCGTCCAATACGTCAAAACACCAGCCCGCGTCTTTGTTCCAAAACCGGCTAAACCCCTGGAGTGACTTCTCCGCCTGCACGTCAAACCATTCGGCGGATTTCCCCAGTACGCGTGCGAACTCTCCCATGGAAACAAGCGCGTTGTACCATAGGGCATTTACTTCGATTGGTTTTCCGATACGGGGAGTAACGACCCAGTCGCCGACCTTCGCGTCCATCCAGGTAAGTTGCACACCTGCTTCGCCCGCGTAGAGAAGTCCATCCGCTGGACCGACATGAATGTTGTAGCGGGTCCCTCGGACGTGCCAGGCGACGATATCCTCGAGAACTGGAAACAGGCCACGCAAGAAATCAGCGTCGCGAGTCGTCTCGAAGTAATGTCGAACCGCTTCGAAGTACCACAATGTCGCATCGACGGTGTTGTACTCAGGAGCCTCGCCGGCGTCAGGGAAGCGGTTAGGAAGCATTCCGCGATCGACGAAACGAGAAAACGTGCGCAGAATGGATGCTGCGATTTCTGGGCGCCCCGTCGTCAGGGTCAGGCCAGGCAGGGCAACCATCGTGTCCCGTCCCCAATCTCCAAACCAGTGGTATCCGGCGATCAGGGAACGCGCGCCCGTGTCGTCCGGGAGTGGGCGGCTGACGACGAACTGATCGGCCGCAAGGACCAACTGGCGAACCCAAGCCGGAGTATCAGGTGACTTCAGCGGGCCGGTTTTACCCTTGCAGTCCAGCAGGCTTTGTTCATGGTCCATACGACGACCCCAAGCGGCTTCGCCATCAAGGCCGGCTGAAGCATCCGTGGTGAGCACGAAAGTCACGGACTCTCCCACTCGAAGGTCTATCCGGAAGGTACCGGCATGCAAATGATCATCTAGATTGTCAAGGCCCCGATAGCGCGCGACATCCAGCTCGAAGTTGCGATACCAATCATGCTCAGCCTGGACTTCGGCATCCTTGCACAACAGGAAAAATGGCGTCGAACCCTCGAAAGCGACCACCCGCAGACCGTGCTCCACGGCCCGGATGTTCATTCGCCAATCGCCTGCTCTTGTGGTGGAGTGATAATCACGGTAATTAACAAGAGCCTTGATCGTCAACGTAAGCGGACCACTGGCACGCAGCAGGTTGTATCGGACGCAGGTTGTGTTCGAACCCTGTTCCATCCAGACTCGCTTCTCCACCTGCGCATCCGCGCATGCGAAAATCCATACGGGAGTTGTCCCGTCAAGCAAAAAGCCTTCAATATTCTGGTAACCCTCAGGTGCGACCGCCCCGCCTGCCCATCGATTGGTGGAAAGCGCAAATTCTGAACTGAAGTAACTCACGGTCTCTTCGAACTTGGTTACAAGTAGCGTGCGGCCCAGCGGAGGCTTGAGAGCAGCGGTCAATAGGCCGTGATACCGCCGTGTAAGCTGGCCGGTGACCGTACCGGAAGCAAATCCACCGATCCCATTTGAAACCAGCCACTCTCTCGTTTCGGCTCCCGGATCGCCGGCAGTCTCACGGCCAAAATCCATGGCCGGGCGGCGCGCCTCTGAAACAGGCTTTGCCTTGGCGGATTTAGCAGTCATCACTTGTGCCGGCATGGCTATCCCTCCCGCCCCACCAAGGCCAGGGTTCGCGGACTGTTCACCAACGAGCCGCTTTGAATCCCGGCCAGAACTTCTAGATCCGTGGAGGACAATTTCCCTTTTGAATGCACAAAGAACTCCTCCAGCCACCCTGGATATTCCAGATCGGCAAGCGCAAGGTCCCTTGAACTTCGCGCGTTGGTTTCTCCATGGCTGATGCCTGCTTCATGTCTCAAGACAAAATGCGGCGTGACCCTCGTCTCGTAGACCTGCACTCTTCGCTTCCCCTTTGACAAGTCAACCAGGACACCACCCTTGTTCAGTCCGAAGAGAGCCTGCATCACGGTAGAAGACTTGCCGGAGTCCACGAGGATCAGATCGAATGGACCAAGCTTCTCCGCAATCTTTCGAACCGCACAGCCTTTCACATTGACATACACAGCTCCGATTTCCGTTGCCAGCCGCTGGCGAGTTAAAGAATAGGGGCGAAATTTCGAGGTTTGGTTTGCGTGGTGAAGAATCTCGAGTGGCTGGCCGGCGGGTAATGTATTGAAGTCCATGAACACAACTTCGATGCCCCTCAGGCGGAGCACCAAGGCTGCAAGCAACCCCAGTGGTCTCGAGCTGACAACTCCGCCCCGGTTCGGAAAGCCGAGAGCAGCCCGGTGCCTTACATCGAGGACATCTTCTAGGCATTTCTCGATGACGGAGGTGGGTGCCGCCATCTCTCCTGCCAGAGCATGCCAGCATGACATTCGTGCCATGTATTCCTGGTGGGTTGGTTCTTGCGCTCTGACCGAAATCCGTGCTTTCAGATTTGAGGATTTCACGTTAATATCGCCTCCTTTCGATGGAGTATTCCTATTCCAACCCGGCTACGTACTTTGCAAGCCCCTTCAAGCCATGGTCCCTGTGCGGTGCAACACGATCATGGTTTGATCGTCATTGTCGGGCATACCAAACTGGAACTCGCGCACCGCATTGAGAAGCGCCTTCCCCGTTGCCACGGGGGAGCCGACCGGGCAGGATTCGACGAGCCGCAGCAGGCCTTCAGCGGTTAATTCGTCTCCAGATTGGTTCACAGTTTCGGTAATTCCGTCTGTGTAAAGAACCAGTATGTCGTCGGGGTCAATCTTTACTGCGCTTTGCCGATACCCGGTGCCGGCAATCAATCCCAGGGGCAATCCTTGAATTTCCCCAGGGGGCGACGAGGGCTCCTGGAGGAGTTCCCATCGCCGCCCTGACGCGTGATACCAAAGCGGCGGAAGATGGCCTGCATTGGTGAATGCCAGACAACTAAATTGGAGATAGAACCCGAATATGCTGGCAGTAGCGTATGATCCCTCTGCCTCGTCTTCGCGAAATACATTGTTGATATCTCGCATCAACGCTGACTGATCCCATGTATTGATGTACTCACGAATCAGGCCACGCAACTTCAGAGCCACGGAATCGACTCCCATCCCATGGCCGCTAACATCCGCAAGCGCGATCCGGGAAAGAATTCCATGGTTACATACGGAAAGGTAGTGAAGGTCTCCTCCTCCCGCAGAAGCCTCGAACGGCTTCGAGTAAACCCAACCGGAAAGTCCCGGCAATTCTACAGACTGAATCGTCTTCCTATTTCCACCCCAGACCTCCATACAGGCAAGTTTGTAGGTGGGCTCCTCCGAGTGGTCCGCTTGGGTTGTCCCGATGAGAGAACCTGGAAGTCTTCCCTGGCGGGATGAAATTGACGGGTAATCCTGCATAACTATTCTCCGCTCTGTTCGATGAGTTTCGCTACCAGGCCTGTCCAGCCCGTCTGATGACTAGCACCGATACCCGCACCAATGTCGCCATGGAAATACTCATGGAAAAGAATGAGGTCATTCCAGTGCGGGTCGTTCTGGAATTTGTCTATGCCGCCAAACACCGGGCGACGCCCATCTTGTCCACGCAGGAATATGCGTGTCAGTCGACGTGAGATTTCGCCGGCGACCTCCCACAGGGTCATCATTTGTCCTGAGCCGGTCGGGAATTCAACTTTGTATTCGTCTCCGAGGTAATGGTGGAACTTCTGGAGTGACTCAATGATAAGGAAGTTCACCGGGAACCAGATCGGCCCGCGCCAGTTCGAGTTACCGCCAAAAAGCCCCGTGCTTGATTCGGCCGGCTCATAGGACACCTGGTAGCTGTTTCCATTCACGCCCAACCGGTATGGGTTGTCACGATGAACCTGTGAAAGGGCGCGGATCCCGTAAGGCGAAAGGAATTCCCGCTCATCCAGCATCACCGCAAGAACACGACGCAGCTTGTCCCTGTCAACGATAGAGAGCAGCCGCCGTTCCCCCTTGCCCCGGGTCCTCATGCAGGCTACGTTGTCTATTAAGTCGGGCCGGTTATCGATAAACCAATCAAGTCTCCGTTTGAACCCTGGAAGCCGGTCAAGCAGTTCCGGCTCGAGTGTCTCAACCGCGAACAGCGGAATCAGGCCGACCAGCGAGCGAACTTTCATCGGAAACGAATCGCCGCCAGGCAGGTGCAACGCGTCGTAATAGAACCCATCGGTCTCATCCCAAAGGCCGAGCTTCCGCGGCCCGAGGTGATTCATGGCGTGGGCGATATGGAGAAAGTGCTCCCAAAACTTGCTGGCTACGTTTTCGTATGCCGGGTTCTCCCGGGCAAGTTCCATAGCAATGGCCAGGAGATTCAGCGAATACATGCCCATCCAGCTGGTGCCGTCAGACTGCTCAATGAATCCGCCGGTTGGAAGGGGTGCGGATCGGTCGAAAACGCCGATATTATCAAGACCCAGAAAACCACCTTGGAACACGTTCATGCCTTCTGCATCTTTACGGTTCACCCACCAGGTGAAATTCAGCAGGAGTTTGTGGAATACCGATTCGAGGAAGTGGAGGTCGCCCTTACCACGAAGTCTCTTCTCAATCTTGTACACACGCCAGGCTGCCCAGGCGTGAACCGGAGGATTGACGTCGGAAAAGGCCCATTCATATGCGGGCAGTTGTCCGTTGGGATGCATGTACCATTCGCGCGTCAGCAGCACCAGCTGTTCCTTGGCAAAGTCAGGGTCTATTAAGGCTAGCGGAATGCAGTGGAACGCCAGGTCCCAGGCAGCGTACCACGGGTACTCCCACTTGTCGGGCATCGAAATGACGTCTGAGTTGTACAGATGACCCCATTCGTGGTTCCTGCCGTGCGAGTGTTCCGGGGGCGGTAATGGCTCGCCGGGGTCTCCCTGCAACCAGGCACGAACATCATAGGAGTAAAACTGCTTGGACCAGAGCATGCCTGCAAAAGCCTGACGTTGAACGTTCCGTGCATCGTCGGATAGTCCACTCGGCAACCGTCCCGCATAGAATTCGTCAGCTTCAGCCATCCTCTCCGTGAAAACTTTGTCAAATCCTTTGCCTAACATTCCGGCTGCGGGAGGCTGGTCCGTGAACCGAAGTCGAAGCTGAGCACTGCCCCCAGGGGCAATCTTCAAGTGGTAACGTGCAGCGGCTTTGGTGCCTGTTCGATCTGGATTCACGGCGCCAGCGGCTCCATGCACAACGTAATCGTTGATGCCGTCCTTGACGAAGGGTGAGCGATTCGGCACGCCGTACAGCCTGCTGTGATTGGTTTCATTCTCGGTGAACAGCATTTCAGGGTTTCCATCGCAGAGTAGCCACCGCCGCCCGTATTGATTGTGATCAACAACGATCGTCGCGGTTCCCTCTAAATCAGTGGCCATTGCGAGTCTTGGTCTGTTGCCGTCGCCATTCCAAGACCAGGTATTCCTAAACCAGATGGTTGGCAAAAGATCCAATCCCGCCAATTCGGGACCTCGATTAAACGCTGTAATTCGAATGCAAATGTCTTCGGAGGAGGCTTTGGCGTATTCAACAAAAACATCGAAGTAACGGTCCTCGTTGAACACACCGGTGTCCATCAATTCATATTCCAATGCTTGCCGGCCGCGATGGCGGTTCTCCTCCACAAGTTGCGCATACGGGAATGCCGCCTGGGAATATTTGTAGAGGAACTTCATGTAAGAGTGTGTTGGTGTCGAATCGAGATAAAAGTAATACTCTTTCACGTCTTCGCCATGGTTGCCCTCGCTTCCAGTCAAGCCGAAAATGCGTTCCTTAAGAATTGAATCCTGACCGTTCCACAACGCAAGCGCGAAGCAGATCAGTTGGTGGCGGTCGGAGAACCCCCCAATGCCATCTTCTCCCCAGCGGTAGGAGCGAGACCGCGCCTGATCGTGAGAGAAGTAATCCCACGCCGTCCCTCCAGGACTGTAGTCTTCCCTAACCGTTCCCCACTGACGCTCGCTGAGGTAAGGTCCCCAGCGTTTCCAGTGGACACTCCGTTCGCGGGCTTCCTCAAGGCGGAGAGCCTCCTTTGTGAGCTTTTGTGGCTTGCCCTGCTTCGTTTCTCGGTTTGTGACAGTCAGTATCTGCGCCATGGCTTTTGCTCCTCAACATGTATTTCGATCGTTTTTGAGTTAGTTGTGCATCGCGAGGGGCGCTGTCGCGAAGTTGACGCCGAAACGCCGGCACCAGATTGTTACCGCGTGATACTTTGACAGATCTAGATTGGCCGAGAGCTCGTAATTCTGATCGCCCTGATTGCCTTTTAGGGCCCCGACGGGAGCAAATCCAGCCTTCTTAACGGTATCGCTGTCGTTGGCGTCGTTCGCCGCTACCAGATAGACCTGGACATCGGGACCGTTCGATGTCTTGAACTCGGTCAGCCGAAGAAGCCGTTTGCCATCAGGGAGTTGATAGATCGTTGCCGCCCCCTGAGTTTCATGAGCAACTCCATGGAAGTGTCCGCTGGCAAGAGTTGTTAATGAAGCCTGACTGGTGCTTGCCTGCAGAGGTGCTGTGCCGAAATTCACGCTGAAACGGTTACACCAAATGGTTGCCGCCCTGTACTTTTGCAGGTCAACATTGGCGGGCAGGTCATAATTCTGGTCGCCGACATTTCCTTTGAGGGACCCAAGCGAGATATATCCCGCCCTCTTGACGGTGTCGTTATCCGTGGCATCATTTGCCGCAACCAGGAACACACGAACGTCGGGGCCATTGGAAGTTTCGAAATTTGTAAGTCTGAGAACGCGCTTTCCTTCAGGAAGCTGATAGATTGTAGCCATGCCGGAGGTCTTATGTGCACCATCATGGAAGCTCCCGGCTGCAAGCACAACAGGCTGAGTGTTGGCGGAAGCCAAGGGCTGGGCCGACGCAACCGGCAGGGCTTCATTGACGGTCTTGTTGATGAACAACCTTTCGGGGCGGAACGCATACCAAGCGGCCCCACACACGACGAGAGCACTGACTACGATCAATTTCTTGCGATTTGTCATTTGAGAATTCCTCCGCAAAAACTTCTGATTTCCAGCCGACTGTAAAATCCTTCTTACGGCTGTTCATTCAGAAAAGTACGGAAACGCCGGAAATATTCCATCTCACTCAAAAATTTTTCTGAGGGGCCGGAACCTTGGACCAGAAACCGGTGGTTGGTCGAATGGTGGTTGCACTTTGTACTTAGGGCGTTTCTGTTTTGGGTTGAAGGAAAGAAAACTTAAGACGACCGACCGACCTTCAGACGCGAAGAAGAAATCCCGTAAGATTCTGCCACGTGGGTTAACAACGCACGAAGCATCTCTCTCCCGCGACTCAATCGTGACATTACTGTACCCATGGGGACCTTAAGGATTTCTGCGATTTCCTTATATGAGAATTCCTGAACATCGGCAAGAAGGATTACCGCACGATTATCATGCGGCAGATTTTCGAGGGCCGACAGGACGTCCTCATCAGAAAGTTCCTCGGGGACAGGCGGCGTATTCGCAAAATGTTCTTCCAATTCGCTTTCCTTAAGGGCAACAAAGGGGAACTTAAACCAATTTCGCCGATAGTGATGAATATTGTTAAAAAGGATCCTAAAGAGCCAGGCGCGGCAATTGGTCCCAAGCTCGAATCGATCGAAGGATTTCCATGCCTGAAGGTAAGTCTCCTGAACTACGTCCTCAGCCCTGGCAAAGTCATCCAGGAGCTTGCAGGCAGTTCGGAAAAGGTCATTCAGGTGCGGGAGTGCCACGGCTTCGAAAGTCGCGGCCCTCGATTTATGACCCGCATACGAACTTCGGGATCCTGTTTCTCCCTCTATTGCGTCGGCAACCATAGTCCCGTTCCTCCTTTCAACTGCTCCTTTACGAATGGTGAGGCGTTCAAAAGAGCTACGTGACGTGTTTGCAAGGTCCGGAATAAAGCAACCGCATGATCATCTATGTACAGAACCCCCGATAGGTCAAGAGCCAACCCCTTGTTGTCGTTGACGATCCGTTCGCAAAGTTTGCTCAGCTCCTCTACCCAGCGACCAATCACTCTCCCTTCGAGACGGAAAGTTGTAGTGCCGTTCTTTGACTCCTGCTGATTAATTATGAGCACTTGATCACCCGGGTCCGGTTTCTGTATGGCACGCTGACTTCCAAAAGTACAGATTCGCGTCCAGCATTCTAATCGATTGAAATATCAGGTGCTAGCTTCCGAGAATGTATGAGGGAGGGAGTTGCGCCCGCGATATTTCGTGGGCTGGAGAAAGCTGTCTATCTGCAAGCGTAGGGGGTCTACGGCATTTCGTGGGCGGACCGAGCGATGCCAAGTTTCTTCATGCGGCTTCGCAGCGTATTGGGATGAATGTTCAGGGCCTTCGCGGCGCCTTTTGGTCCCTCGATCTGTCCACCAGTCTGGCGAAGGACACTGAGAATGTGCCGCTTCTGCACTTCCGCGAGTGAGGTAGGGTCTCCACCTTCAGCCTTGAGGGGAAGAAGAGGAGCTCCGTAGTCAGGTTTGACAGCGCCCTCCACATTCGATAGAGCGAACATCTCAACCTGACCCACCGTGGTAGGAAGGAAATTATGGTCAAGACTTAACACGGAACCTGAACTGAGGACGACTGCGCGTTCAACAATGTTTTGCAGTTCCCGAACGTTTCCCGGCCAGGAATAGTCAACAAGACGCTGCATGGCTTCGCGAGACACCCCTTCCACCAGCTTACCGAATCGCTGGGAATAACGAGTTAAGAAAAAGGCGACCAACTGCGGGATGTCGGATTTCCGAGTACGCAGTGGCGGAACAAAAAGCGGGAACACATTGAGGCGATAATAGAGATCGGACCGGAATCGGCCTGCCTGAATGGCCTCTTCCAGATCTCGATTGGTAGCCGCGATAACTCGGACATCTACCCGGATGGACCGGCTGCTGCCTAATGGCTCGAACTCCTGTTCCTGAAGCACCCGCAATAATTTTACTTGTGTTTCAACCGGTAGCTCGCCGATTTCGTCCAGGAAAATAGTACCGCCATCGGCTAATTCAAACCGCCCCGTCCGCCTTTCAAGGGCTCCGGTGAAGGCGCCCTTGATGTGCCCAAACAGCTCGCTCTCAGCCAAGCCCGCGGAAATGGCGCTGCAGTTTACTTTCACTAACGGTCGTTCCTTACGAGCGCTGCGTTCGTGGATGGCGCGTGCGATCAGTTCTTTGCCAGTGCCGGTCTCGCCCGAGATGAGAACTGTGGAATCCAGAGGTGCGACTTGCTCGATTTTCCGTAATACTGCAAGGAGCTCTGGACTGTTTCCCACAATCTCTTCAAAATTGTGTTCGGTCCGGATTTCTTCGCGGAGATATACATTTTCGGCTTCCAGTTTTGCCTTGAGTGCCGAAATCTCTTCGTAGGATTTCATGTTCTCGACTGAGAGCGTGATTTGATTGGCAACTTCCTGAAGAAAAGCGACGTCTGCAGCAGAGTATTGATTAGGCCTCTGGCTCACCACACTCAGAGTCCCAATACCTTTTGCGCGCACCATAAGCGGCACAGTAGCGACAGACCGAAAACCTTCTCTCAGCAGAAGATCCTCAAGGTAATGCTCATGATCGGTCACCAGGTCCCTCCGCAGAAGTGGACTCAGGCGTGTAAAGACCCAGCCCACGTGGCTTCCTGTTAAGGGTGCCTCCAATCCCACCATAAAGTGCTCAGACGGCACATGAGGAGATTCCAGAAGAAAAAGACGAAGGACTTCGTTAGCGGGATCGTGCAGGAAAACGGCAATCCTGTCGAAGGTGACTACGCCCTGCGCGGCTTGGGATATCGCCTTAAAGAGGGCATCTTTCGTCAAGTTCGAGATAAGAGCGTTGTTAATCTCGAGGATAGTACGATTTCGTTCCTCCGCCTGGCGTCGCCGACCGGCCTCCTGCTTCATCTCCTCATACAACTGCGCCTTCTCAAGGGAGATCGCCATTGTCCCGGACAGCACTCTCATCATTTCTGCGCGTTCCGCCGTAAAGGCGTCGTGGGTGAGATTATTTTCAAGGTAAAGGATGCCGCTCAGTTTTGCCTGGTGCATGATCGGGACACAAAGGATCGAGCGAGGCGCGGCCGTATTGATATATGAGTCCCTTCCGAATCTTTCATCTTTCACTGCATTACCGAGCACGACGCTTTCACCGGTCTTGCGGACGTAGCGCACAACAGCATGCGAAAGGTGCTTGGCATCCGCCAACGGAATCGATTGCCTCACAGAAACCTCTCCGTCCAGCGACCCTTCGGCTTCCACGAAAAGCTTGCCGCCCTTCTCCTGCAGAAAAACTCCTCCTTGGGCGCCCGCATTCTCCAACGCGATTCGCATAAGCGTTCGGAGCAAGCTGTCCAACTGAATTTCCACAGCAATCGCGCGGGCGGCTTTCAAGAAGGAGGATATATCCAGGGAATCCACTCCGCGGTCGGAGGCAGTTTCCACAAAGGCGAAACCGGATCTCTCGGACATCGCTGAAGAATGAATCATAATTAAGTCGGGATATTTGCTTTCCAGGTCTCCGGCCTTTGCGAAGGCCCCCCAGAGGCGATAGAGGCGCCTGGCTTCCAACAGGAAATGACCGCCGAATCTCTGCTTACCTTGCGCTATCCAGAACCTGGCAAATAACTCCGCAGCGAGCGCCTCGGTTTGCAGATTAGCGGTCTCTTGGGCATAGAGGATTGCATCTTCATAATGATGGTGGGCATCAGTCAGACGTCCAGTGATACGCTCGATTTCCGCATTAAGCAGCAGTGAGAATGAACGGAAATTTTTCGGACAATTGTCGGCAAGGACGGACATAGATTCCTGCAATCGCCCGAGATGATCGAGATACGCCGGACGCTCCTGTTCCCCTCCATGTTCGTATACTGCGGCCAGCGTAAGCCCGGTCCAGATGTTCAGGAGGACCGGCCAAATAGTCCCACTCAGCGCATGGATTATAAGTTCGGCGTCGCGCGAGAATTCCAAAGCCCGGTGGTAATGCCCAAACAGATAGCTCAAGTGGACTTTCGCGACGTAATAGAAAATCATGAAGAACGGACTTTCTTGATAGGACGCGATGAAGGCTGTTTCATCGAAAGTATCGGTAGAAAGGGACGCTTTTTCCTGCGTCAAACCCTGCAAGGCAAGCGCCCAATTCAAGATGACTTTCTGCGCGTCCAGAAAACCTTCCATTCTGATTCTCTTGAAGAGGTCGAGGTTCGAAGAATAATTCCGTGTGAAGAGTCCGAGATCATTAGTCGTCAACAGTGCATGCCAGCTCTCCGTGAACGCCCCGTAGCTGGCGTACGTGAAATCACCTGTTTCGAGGCCGCTGCGGAACGCCTCTCTCGAGTGAACAAAGCCCGCTTCCAGGGGCTGTCGCCAAAGATTGACGTGGGCGTGAAACTGTTGATGGATTTTAGCCCTGAGCTTGTCGTCTCCAAAGCGCTGGTTCACGGCGAGAGCCAGCTTTCCAAACTCATATGCCGCCTTAAAATCGCCGCGCTCAGGCCCCACGGTGATGGCATGGGTAACATACCCGTATGCAGACTCCTCACAGTTGCCGTGAGCGAGCGAGAGCCGGACCATCATGGCGGAAATAAGGCGGGTCAGGACTTGCTCTCCTACCAGATATGAAGGAGCCCACATCGTCATCAGGACCTGCATTACAGTGCGAATCTCGACATTTTCCATTTCGGGAAGGTTTTCAAGCGAGGCGATGCTTCTCTCATCCAGAAGCCTGTTGATTTCGCGGATTTCGTTCCCCACCGCCGCTCTCTGGTCGTCCACGGTTAGGGGAAGGGAGATTTGGAAGACAGCGAGCCCATCCCGACCGCTCCGAACAGCATCGGAATACCGTGACATATTTTCGTATTGAACAGTTCGCAGAGCATAAACCTGAGCCTTATCGAGGGGTGAACACGCCCGAGTGAGGAGGAATTCAAGTTGGTTTTCCGACTGTTCAAAACTGCCGCAGAGGTATTCGCATTCGGCGACTTCGAGATGGAGTCTGAATGCGAGATCATAATGAGAGTCCCAGTCATCTTCCGTGAGCAGACCAAGGCCGGCTCTGAAGTAAGACAACGCTCCTTGGTAGGCAGCAGAGGTTTTCGCCTTGCTACCCGCCCTCAGGTTAAGCTCAGCCAGGGCGAGGCGTTCCAAGTTGTCAATGATCAAAGCGCTTCCAAGGTTTAAGTGATGGACTAGTTCGAACAGGCGCTCCCCCGTTGAACTTTGGTCCCAACTGTCAAGCATCAAACGACCCAAGGCAAGGTGTACGAGTTGCTTCTTTTCGAGGGGTATCAGGTCGTATGCAGCCTGCTGTACGCGATCATGCAAAAACCTGTAGGCTCGCGCTTTCGGGGAATTTTCTGCTGTCGGCAATTGAGATGGCCCGTCAAAGTGACGGCTCGACGGCACGATGAGCCCCTCGATGAGGGCCTCCCTGAGATGCTCGGCCGTCCTTTCTGTAGGTGTCTTGGCTACGGTTGCGACCGTGGCAAGGTCAAAAGTGCTTCCGACACAAGCCGCAAGAGTCAGAGTATCCTGAGCTGTGGCAGATATTCCCCGAATCTTGTGCGTCATCAGATCGACGACGTTGTCGGTGATCGACGCGCCGGCGATCTCTTCCATTCGGAAGGTCCACTTTCCGTTTCCGTAATCGAACCTTACAAGATTGTCTCGCTTGAGGGTCTTGAGAAATTGGATGACAAAAAAGGGGTTCCCGGCGGTCTTATCCTGGATCAGTCGGGAAAGAGAATCCGCTTCCGAGGCATTACAGTGGAGGGTGTCCTGGACAAATTCCGCCAGATCCGGAAGCTCGAGGGGCTCGAGGAAAACGCGATGAAGTCGTGCTCCTTCCAGTTCGAGGGTGCGCAAAGTCCGAGTCAACGGATGCGTAGCATCAACTTCGTTGTCACGATATGCGCCGATTAAAAAAAGGTAACGGATCTCGGTATTGATGAATAGCGCCCGAAGAAGGTCAAGAGTAGCTGGGTCAGCCCACTGCAAGTCATCCAGGAATATCACAAGGGGGTGCTCCTGAGATGCCAATACCCCCACGGAGTTTTGAAAAACAAGTCTGAAACGATTTTGGGCCTCGGCGGGTCCCATGGCAGGCGGCGTGGCCTGCCGGCCTAATATCAATTCCATCTCCGGGACAACGCTTGTCAGTACTCCGGCATTCGCCCCCAAGGCTTGAGAGAAACGCGCGCGCCACAGTTCGAGTTCTTCGTCCCCTTCCGTGAGAAGGTTTTGGACCAACATCTGGAAAGCCTGAACAAATCCCCCATAGGGGATTTGCGATAGCTGGTCGAATTTCCCGGCGATGAAGTAGCCCCTTTCTCTGGCAAGAGGCCTGTAAAGCTCTCGAATCAGCGAAGTTTTCCCTATGCCCGCATACCCCGAAACCACTGTGAAGCCCGAAGCCCCTGAACAGGCGCTCTCGAAAACCTGCAGGATGCTTTTAAGCTCTTGCTCTCTTCCGTACAGCTTTTGAGACACAAGGAACCGGTCTGACGTGTCGCGTCTTGCGAGGGGGAAAGATGACACCGACCCACGCTCTGCCCATTCCCGCTCGCAGGTCTCGATATCCAGTTTGATCCCCAAAGCGCTCTGGTACCGCTCTTCGGCTGTCTTAGCAAGCAGCTTCAGTACGATCTGCGAGACAGGCTCGGGAATGGCGGCGTTCACTCTGTGTGGGGGCTCCGGGTCGTGGGCGATGTGGCGCTGGATCATTTCGAGCCTGTCATCTGACCGGAACGGACACACGCCCGTCAGGACCTCGTAAAGGATTACCCCAAGAGAATAGAAATCCGATCGGTAGTCAATTACTCGATTCATCCGTCCGGTCTGCTCTGGTGACATGTAGGGAATCAAGGCTGACGGTATGCGAACAGAAAAGGGCTCGATCAATTCGTCCGACATCATTGAACTTTGGGAGAAGTCAATAAGACGAATTTCGCCATTCCGAGGATGGACCATCAAGGATTGCGGATTTAAATGTTTGTAAACAACGTCCTGACGGTGCAGCGTCGCCAGAACCTCACTCAGTTGGGATCCCAGTTTAAAAAAAGGTTTTAACCCAGTCTGCCGGGACAATATGAATTCTGGAAAAGGCTCTGCGCCGATGTCTTCCAGGACCAGGCACTGATCTCCCTGAAATTGAGTTAACTCCAATGCCTTAGGAATGCCAGGCCCCGAAATGAGTCGGAGAAAATCGAATTCCCTACGGAGAAGCTCAGCACTTACTGGATAAGGCCCTTCTCTGTTTGGCAACTTAAGAAGGACAAGGAAGTTGTCCTCAAGCCGACGAGCGCGACAGTAACGGTTGGACTCAGTGCGCAATACTTCCTCCCGCACTTCAAAGCCGCTACTGGACATAGATGCCCCTCCTGCCATACTTCGCGAACAGGGATACCGGGGTATTTACATGAAGGATAAGCCAAAAGTGGATGCCCCGGCAAGAGATAGTGCGGCATTGACGCCCTTTTCAAATCAAGGGCTCTAGAAGAAAACTTATAGACCAGTAATGACTTATAGCTCCAGGGACGAACACCGTGCGCACAATTCTATGGGGAAAACGCCGAAGGACATAGTTTCTAGTGTTCAGAAACCACTTGTTCGCTGAATCCTCAAAACGGAAAAAAAGTCGTGCTGAAAATGCTAGACATAGCGGAGGGGGCTCAGAGAGGTTTTTTGCGACACGAAGAATGGTGCCAACGCCAACGCCCAACTCAGCAGCAATCGATTTCCAACCGCGACCTTGCACATGGAATTCTGCGATCCTCGATTCGTCAACAGAAACCTGCGGCCGGCCAAACTGCATGCCCTTGGCCCCGGCTGCAGCCAGTAAAGACCGCACGCTATCCTGCATCAGTTCCCTCTCAAACTCCGCATATGTAGATGAGTCACGCCAATATTCAGATCACCATCGATACATATGGTCAGATGATCCCTGGTGAGGGAGAACGATACGTAGACAGGCTGGATGAAAAAACAGGTCCGTCACAACCCGCAACCCAGACGCAAACTAGGGGGGATCCCGAAGACCACGACTCACTGCAAGCTATTGAAATGATTGGTAGCGGGGGGGAGGATCGAACTCCCGGCCTAGGGATTATGAGACCCTCGCTCTACCACTGAGCTACCCCGCCACGGCCTCGAAATCTTCAACCTCCTTGTTGTCAGGTCGCTCCACCAAGTGTAGGGGAAAGTCCGGTTTCCGGTCAAGAAACTGATTGGGTCGGCACATGGGTCAGTCACCAGCAGTTCCGCTGCTGGAAGCCTCGGCCTGGCTGAGCCGGTAAAACGTCAACTGGGCGTCCCCGTGGCGGATGGTCCGGCTCCTTAAAAGCCGGTTATAGCAGTCTTCCAGAAAAAAATGGCGCGAGTGTTCAGCAATAACGAGCGATGTTGGCACCAGCAACTGGGACCGGCCCAGTTGTCGGAGTACCTGGTGGTACTCACGTGTCTCGCTGTAGGGCGGGTCGAGAAAGATAAAATCAAAGTGGCTGCCCTCTTCGTCGAGCCTCTCGATGGCGGTCAGGACTTTTGTGTTCATCAGGTAGAAACCATCTTCCATCTTGAGCGCCGCCAGGTTCCTGCGAATCAGGTTAACCGCCGCCCGATGGTATTCCACAAACACCACTTCCTTGGCACCGCGGCTCAGGGCTTCCAGACCAACCGCGCCGGAGCCGGCGTAAGCGTCCAGAAAGGCCGAATCCCGCACGCTGGGCCCTAGAACGTCAAAAAGTGTTTCGCGCATCTGGTCCGAAGTCGGGCGGAGTTGCGTGCCTTTCAGCGTCTGAATCCGTTGTCCTCGGTTTTGGCCTGAAATAATGCGCATATGGATGTCTGCTGCGGCAAGAGTCAGGAATACAACTTTTCATTACACCATATCTTTGCTTGTTGCTGCACCATCAGGCCACGCCGGCCAGGCCGTAACGTCGCGACCACTCGTTCCGCAGGAAGCTGACGTAAGCCTCAAACTCGTCGGGTGATTCCGGATGGTCAACAAACGCCGTTGCTTCGCGTTTGGCCCACTCCAGGATTTCCTGGTCGCGCAACAGATTGGCGATGCGAAAGGCGGGGATACCCCATTGTCGCGTGCCAAAAAATTCTCCCGGCCCGCGAAGCTTGAGGTCGATTTCCGCAATCTTGAATCCGTCGTTGGTCTCGGTCATGGTCCGCAACCGCTCCTCGGCTTCCGGGGTTCGCGGATCTGTTGCCAGCAGCAGGCAGTAAGATTTTTTGCGTCCGCGCCCGATGCGCCCGCGCAATTGATGGAGTTGCGAAAGGCCGAACCGCTCGGCGTGCTCGATCAGCATGACGGTTGCATTCGGCACATCCACGCCCACCTCCACCACGGTGGTAGAAACGAGTATCCGGATGTCACCTTTCTTGAAGCGCTCCATCACCTCTTCCTTTTCAGCGCTGGAAAGGCGTCCATGAAGCAGCCCCACCTGAAATTCCGGGAAGACATGGGCCGAAAGGTGCTGGAACATTTTCAGGGCCGGGCGCAAGTCCAGCTTGGATGATTCCTCGATCACGGGGTAAACCACATAGGCCTGGTCGCCAGCCCGCACCTTGTTGCGAACAAAGTCAAAAGTCTGGTTCCGCTCCTTTTCCTCGATCAGCCGTGTCAGGATCGGGGAACGATTGGGGGGCAGTTCATTGATCACTGAAAAGTCGAGGTCGCCGTAGAGCGTCAACGCGAGGGTGCGCGGAATTGGCGTCGCGGTCATCACCAGCACGTCCGGCACCTGCCCTTTGCGGATCAATCGATAACGCTGCAGGACGCCAAAGCGATGCTGCTCATCCACCACCACGAGCCCAAGTTTGGCGAATTCGACGTCACTCTCAATCAGGGCGTGGGTTCCCACAACAATGTGGGTTTCGCCGCCCGCAAGCTCGGCCTTCAGTTCAGCCTTTGCGCGAGTATTCCGGCCGCTGGTCAGCAAACCAACTTTGTAGGGCAGCGGGCCCAGCAAATGGCGGATGGAAAGATAGTGCTGGGTGGCCAGAATTTCCGTGGGCGCCATCAGCGCCACCTGGTAGCCGTTTGACAAGGCCAGCAGTGCGGCCTGAACCGCCACAATGGTCTTGCCGGAGCCCACATCTCCCTGCAGCAGGCGGTTCATGGGCCGGGGCGAGCACATGTCATCAGCAATTTCCTTCAGTACCCGTTTTTGAGCGGCAGTCGGATGAAACGGAAGAATGGCCTTGATGTTCCAGCGAAGCTTTTCAGTGACGTTGAACTGGATGCCTGGAGCAGTTTTTGCCCTGCGATGTTTCAAGGCAAGCCCGGCGCTGACGTTGAACAATTCTTCGAAGATCAGCCGAATCTGCGGCGGGGTCCGAAACCGGGACAGTTCTTCAAAAGGATGCTCTCCGTCCGGGAAATGGGTCAGGCGGAAAGCCGAAGCGCGGCTGACCAGTTTGTTCTTCTTCCGCACCGAAGCGGGCAGAAGTTCAGGAAACTGATCGCCCACCGATTCCAAAGCCGAGCGAATCAGCCTGCGCAAAACGCGAGGTCCAAGCTGGCCAATCGATTCATAGATGGGCACCATGCGTCCTACTTCCAGGGATTCGCCTTCATCAGACTCGCTTTCAGGAAGGATCTCAAATTGCGGCTGGACGATCTGCAGGTTGCTGGTGCCGTAGAAATCGGGCTCGGCCTTGCCGTAAAAGAAAACGCGCTGACCACTGCGGAATACCTTGCTGCGTTCCAGATACCTGGCGTTGAACCAAAGGCACCGGATCATTCGAGGGTTGCTCGCACCGCTGGCATCAATGGCGGCCAGGTCGTATATGTATTTACCCCGGCGCGTTCGCGTCAGGCCGCAGGTCAGAACCTGGGCCAGGATGGTGGCTGTCTGTCCAGGAACCAGGTCAGCGACGGCGGTCATGTGGGTCCGGTCTTCATACCGGAAGGGCGTGTAATACAGAAGGTCCTCAACGGTGCGAATACCCCGCGTAGCCAGCAGTTCTGCACGGGTGGGTCCAACGCCCTTCAGGTATTTGACCTCTGACGTCAGCTTGAGAATAGGACTCGGCATGGCAATCCGATGCTTATCTTACAACGAGGAAAGGATAAGTTGCGCAGCCGGAAAAGGGCTCGAGGCCCGAAAGGAATTCTCGAGCTGTGTTCCGGACGCTCAAACCTTTCTGCAGTCCAAGCACATTTCCCGCCACGCCTCTGGTTGCTACGCGGCCGACCTCCGGACCCCGTTTTCTCCTGTGGCCAGGAGTGTTACACTGGCGCTCCCTAATAAGGTTGGCCCTGATAGCTTCCGAGCGGCGATTAAGGAGTTGAACTCATCTTATGGGTGTCCTGGATCTAAGAGCGAAAAGTTGGATAAAGTACCTGATTGCCATCGTGCTTGGCAACATCATATATTTTGTACTGGCACCCCATCTTCCACGGGCGGCGCAACATCGTCCCTACCGCGCTGACATCGGATTGTTTGTTGACCTGTGGTTTTGTGTGGCGGTCTACGGAGTGATCGAACTACTGGTTTTCCTTGCACACCGCTACAGGCGCTGACCGCAACGTCTCCAAAGCTGTAACGCGGACCTGTTGCAGATACCCTGATGCTTTGGTCGAAACCACACCGTGGCGGTCTGCGATTTTGGAGTTGTCATTAAGGGAATTGGAGTTGATCGGGCGGCTGGCTCATTCCGGACAGGTCCGTTATCAGGGGGCGATGATGATGGCTCGGAATGGGTACCACGTCCGGCACCATCCAGCGTGGCTGCATCCGGCCGCTGAAATCCAGGTAAAGCTTTCGGCGCAGGAACCATTCCGGAAAATGCGCCAGGCGGAAGAGCGGATACTTCAAGGCACTGCCGAAGGTTCCGCGGCCCATTAGATAATAATAGAGCGGGATTCCGACATTGAACTTCCACTGCGTGGACCGTTCCTTTCGCCAGAAATCCAGATTGTACCGCCAGCAGGTGAAAAAGAACTCCCATTGCAGATCGGTCAAGTTGAAAATCTTGGCGCTCTCCTGCGCTCCCAGACGTGTGTCCTCCAGAGGGACGAATAGTGTTGGCACCACCACCCATTTCGAATCCTTGAGAGCGTAAAGCAGATCAAGCGACTGCTTGGTGTCCTCGCGAGTCTCGCCAGGCAGGCCAATGATGAACGTGCAAATGGGAAACCAGTTGCACCTGTTCTGCAATTCCATGCCCTTCAGGATGACGTCCGGCCACTGTTCGGGCCTGAAAGGATACGACTTGCCTTTCATGTATTGCGTGAACAGGCGGACCGATCCCGTTTCCAGACCAATAAACATGATGGCGTAGCGGTTGTCCGGATGCGTTGATGCCGGGTGTTGCGTGGAACTCTTGCCGACGACCAGTTCTGAAAGCTCGTCCAGCAATTCCGGGTTCGTCAGGAAGGGCGCCATTGTACCGTGGGTCAGGTTGATGTGTCTGACGCCGGGTACGGCTGCCACCGACTCAAACAACCGCTTCAGCGCCGGAACATTTGTCTGAAACTTCGGTCCCTGTTCGTAGAGGAAAAGGTCCTCCGTTGTCAGCAGGATGGTGTCTGCGCCTTCGGCCACCTGAGTCCTAACGTTCTGGAGGATCTGCGGAAGCGGAATGCTTTTCCCATCGCGCAGCGCGACGGAGCAAAACTGGCATCCGCGGCCGCAACCGCGTGTGATTTCCACCACCCCGTAAGTTGCTCGATGATGGATGGGTGGGATATGGCTAAGCTCCGGGCTGTTCCCCTCCGCTCTGCGGGGGATCGACTCGCCGCGAAAAGCCGCTTCGAATAGCGGCAACGCAACATCTTCAGCTTCGCCGTCTACCAGGCAGTCGATTTGCCATTCGTCCTGGAGGTTCTTCTTTTCAATCTGCCAAGCGCCGGGCCCGCCCACAATTATTCTTAGGTGATCCCTGTGCTCCCGCAATGCGGGATGAAGGATCAGTTTGCGAAATTCAGCGGCGTTAATGGGTTCCACATCCTTGCCGTAAAAATATGGGTAAACGTCCGTGGCAAAAGTGATGCCTAGGGGATTATGGGCATGGACTCCAACTACCCGCGTGTCATCGCCCACAAAAAGGCCCAACTGCTCGGGATAGCAGACAGCCACATCGTCCGGGGAAAACCTCTGGAGCAGAAGCGATTCAATGATGCGCAGGCCGTGAGGTACGTACTTTGCCTGGTCGTCGGGTGCAAGCTCATTGGGGCGGGGCCAATTGACATTGAATGCCTTGGTGTAGCGCGCGGGGAGGGTTGCCAGGAGCATTTGGCTCCAGGCTTTCTGTTCGTATTCACTCGACTCAGAGTTACTTGCAGCCAAAACAATTTTCTTGCCGCGTGTCCCCATCATGTTTTGCCCTCGCTAATTCAGGGTTTGAGCGCCCAATTCAGGGGTCCTGGACCGTTTTGTCTTGACCTAAGTAGATACTACAAAGTTTAGTACTCAGAAACCTAAGATGCAATATACCCACGGAGTGTTACTTTCGCCGTTTATCTCCGTTGAGTGGCTGTGTTCGGATTCAAGCGACAAGCCGCCCGCTTCGCTTGTTCCGGGACTTCTCGTCTTTATTGCAATCAGAACCCAGGAAACTGGAGGGACCTATAAATATCAAAAGGTGCCAGGCGCGGAACGTGCCTCAGCCCTCTGAAGGGGCGGGTGAGATGTCCCTTGCGCGCACCCGAATAAATGCCGGGAGGCTGAACCAGAGACGCCGGAGTGGCGTCTGCAGCAGAGACATAGTTCCCATGTAGGAATACCCCACAAGAAACAGCATCAGGAATGGAACAGTAAGATAATTCTGGACTGAAAAAGAATAAGCCGTTGCACAAAGGAAGTAACCGGCAAGCAGCAACTCGGCAACAGGAATCCAGCCGATGCGCCGGCGCACGTATTTCTTGCGTTCCCATCCTTCTTCGTTCCGTTCAACACGGTACTTGGGCGTACGCACGAAACTGGACTCAATTCCAATTAGGGCTTCAATGACCGCCTTGCCATTGGTAACCGCCAGCCCGATGCCGGTAGCCATCAGGAACGGAAGGTAGAGGAGACGGCGCATCCATTCTTTGGGATAAAGCGCGCGCTGGGAAACAACGTAGAAGCCGGAAACTGTGCACGTTGAGAGGATGAAAAGCGGAAGATCAAGATACATCATCTGGAACCAGCCCTGATAAAATCGCACAATCATGGCCGGCAGGAGAACCAGAGAAAACAGGATCATCAGCGGGTATGCGATGTTGGCGGTCAGGTGAAAGGTGGCTTCCATCTTGATGTAGAGAGGTTGCTCGCTGCGCCAGACAATGGGCAGTATTTTCTTGCCAACCTGAATCAGTCCTTTGGCCCATCGCGCCTGCTGGGTCTTGAAGCTGTTCATTTCGACGGGCAGTTCGGAAGGGCAGACAATATCCGGATCGTATACAAACTTCCATCCCTTCAGTTGAGCGCGATAACTCAGGTCGGTGTCTTCGGTTAGAGTGTCATGCTCCCATCCGCCCGCGTCTTCAATCGCCGAGCGGCGCCACATCCCGGCCGTCCCATTGAAGTTGAAAAATCGTCCCGACGAACTTCTGCCGCCATGTTCAACCACGAAGTGGCCGTCCAGCATGATGGCTTCGACTTCCGTCAGGGCGGAGTAGTCGCGGTTGATCCAGGTCCATCTACCTTGCACCATTCCCACCTTCGGGTCTGTAAAATAATGGACCATCTGTTGGAGGATGGGAGGCGGAGGAACAAAATCTGCGTCAAAAACGGCCACCATCTCGCCGGTAGCTTTCTTCAGGCCTTCGTCCAGAGCGCCCGCCTTAAAGCCCAGGCGGTTCTCACGGTGAAGGTACTTGATGGGATAGCCGGCGGCGGCATATCGCTCAACCAGCCGCGCGCAAAGAAGCTGCGTATCATCAGTTGAATCGTCGAGGACCTGTATCTCCAGCAGTTCCCGAGGATAATCCAGATTGACAGCTGCTTCAATCAGCCGCTCGACAACGTATTGCTCGTTGTAGATGGGCAATTGCACGGTAACGCGAGGCAGCGTATCAAATTGCTTCAAGGGCTGGGGTTTCTTCCTTCGGTTCTTCAGATAGTAATAAGTGAGACAATAGCGGTGGAAGCCGTACACCGAAAGAATGGTCAGGACTAGAAAATAAGGTATCTCGATTGAAAGATCAAATGCGTTGGGCTGGTAAACCCCCCGGAAGGGATCGCGATGGAAAAGCAGATAGACGTAATGTGCAATCGGGTTAGCTGGAACCAGTAGAAAGCACAAGAGTGTATGAATCATGTAACCTCGGAGTCAGGCCTCAGCCGACGCAGGCAAAACTCATTCGCAGAGTTCTGACGCACGGAGCGCAAACTCAATAATGCTCAAAATGCAAGAACCACAATCCACACCGCGCTATGTGGCCGCTTTCAGCCTTTTCGCCATCGCTCTGGCACTCGGGGGCATATTTAGCTTTATTGCCCACCGCCAGCCACTGGAAGAGCGCGTGCCGGAGTTCATCGGACTGATGCTTCTGGCCGGCGCCTTGTACCTGGTCAGCGTCTACATCGTTCTCAGGTACAAGAACGTGCCTTCAGCTCTCTTCATGATTCTTGGCGCGACTGTTGTGTTTCGCCTCTTCTTCTTACCGTTGAGCCCTACGCTCTCGGAAGACGTTTATCGTTACCAATGGGAAGGGCGCGTCGTGCGCGCCCACTTGAATCCCTACACTGTTTACCCGGCCATGCCAGGGCTCATCTGGGCTCAGGATGCTGAGCATCCCGTAAAAACCGGGAAAACCACTCCAACCCTTTATCCACCCATCAGCGAGGTGGTCTTTTCCTGGGTTCATACCGCTGCAGGCTACAAACGGTTGTTCACCGCCCTGGACCTTGCAACCGTCGCCCTGCTGCTCTTCATACTTTCCGCAGCCAACCGACCGCTCCAGCACGTGCTCATCTATGCCTGGAATCCAGCAGTCCTGATTGCTTTTTCTCTATCAGGACACAACGACTCGCTGGCTATCGCAACTTTACTTGGAGCGGTCATCTTTCTAATTATAGGCGGTCGAGACGTCCTGTCAATCGGGTTTCTGGCCATTTCAACCCTCTCCAAGTTCTTCCCGATTATCCTCCTGCCGGCCTTCCTCAGGAGGTCGCGCTGGGGGTTCGCCGGGATCTTCGCCGGTGTGATTTTGCTGGGTTATCTGCCATTTCTCAGCGCGCGGGGGCATTTATTCCGGGGCCTTTCGGACTTCGCCGGCCAATGGGAGGGCAATGACAGTCTTTTCAGACTGTTTTTGGCCGCGGGAAACACAGCCCATCAGGCACAGTTTGTGGCTGGAGTAATCCTTTTGGTGCTTATCGTTTACGTACTAAAGTCCAGAATGGATATTTTTTGTGAGGGGCTTGTCATCCTCACCGGCCTGCTTTTTCTCTCATCGAACGCATTCCCCTGGTATTTCACCTGGATTGTCCCTTTCCTCTGCCTTTCCCCAAGCCCGGCCCTTCTGCTGATGACAGTCACCTGCGTCATGGGCTATTCGCCGGTCATCGGCTACGCAGCCGGAGGGTCCTTCTCAAACTCGCCGCTGATGCAGGTTCTCGAATATCTGCCAGTATTTGCTCTGCTGGGTTTTGAGGTGGCGCGGCACTTTCAGCACCGGCAAGCCGAACATGTAAGGGTTTCTGGCCAGCGAACGTCGTGTTAAACCTGCACGCTGACGCTGGTCTCAGTGCGCACAACGGGCCGATAAAGGGTATCGCGCTCAAAAGGTTCAAAGCCGGCCTCTTTGATCAGCCGGACAATCTGCTGGCGGGTCATTACCTGGGGAGTTTTGGCTCCGGCATCATGATAGATCTTTTCCTCGGCCACAGTTCCGTCGAGATCGTCGGCGCCAAAGCGCAGGGCAATCTGGGCGACGCGGGGCGACATCATAATCCAGTACGCCTTGATATGGGGGAAGTTATCGAGCATCAGCCGTGAAATGGCGATGTTCTTCAAATCCATAAAGCCTGAGGTTTCATCCCATTCAACCAGCTTGCCAAGTTCGGTGTTGGCGGGATGGAACGCAAGCGGTATAAAGGTTTGGAAGCCGTTGGTCTCGTCCTGCAGCTTGCGAAGCTGGACTAGGTGGTCGGCACGGTCTTCGGAACTCTCAATGTGGCCGTAAAGCATGGTTGCGGTGGAATGCAGTCCCAGTTGGTGCGCGGTGCGGTGAACTTTCAACCACATGTGGGCCCCGATTTTGTGGTCGCAGATCACGCGCCTGACAACAGGGGCAAAGATTTCCGCCCCGCCGCCCGGAAGCGATCCCAGCCCGGCTTCCTTGAACCGCTCCAGGATTTCTTTCACCGTCATCCGCGTGATGTGCGCGTAATAGGCAATCTCAACCGCCGTGAACGCCTTCAAGTGGACCGACGGGAATCGCTCCTTCAACCCACGCAGGAGGTCAACATAATACTGGAACGGCAAATCGGGATGCAGGCCGCCGACTATGTGAAATTCTGTGACAGCCTCCGTCCAGTTTTCGCCCGCGGTTCGAAAAGCTTCTTCCAGCGCCATTGTGTAGGCCCCGGGGGCGTCCGGCTTACGGCCGAAGGCGCACAGCTTGCAACTGGCGACACAGACGTTTGTGGGATTGATGTGACGATTTACGTTGAAGTAGGTGCGCTTGCCGTGCAGCTTTTCACGAACGTGATGCGCCAGGTAGCCGATAGCAAGCAAGTCGTTCGAATTATAAAGAGCTACTCCGTCGTCCAAGTCCAGACGCTCCCCGGCGAGGACCTTGTTGGCTATGGGCTGCAGATTGGCGTCTTCCAAGCGAAGGTTCAACACAAAAAGTCCAGTCCTTAAGATTTAGCGGCTTGCTGCCGAAACTGTTATTTTACGTCCCATTGTCATGTGATGCAATCAGTTAACCAGGAAGGATTTTGCAGAGCAGAAAGAATGTCTTTGGGCAACGCGAAATTCCTGAAGTTTGTGTTAGTCTGTTGTTAGGCAATCGGCGTGCAGGGCCTAAGGGCGGGTTTGAAACCCACCGGAAACCTGATCCGAGCCTTGACAACGGGGTTAATATAAGATTTCGCGTTTTCGATCAGGCCGATTGCGCTGAAGGATGTGCCATGAGGAATTTTGACCCGGAATTCCGAGAGGCGCTTAAACGTGATGCAACAGGACGATGTAAGATTCGCGGAGCCCCGGCAGGAAGCAGCCTTCTTCTACGGCCTGTTTCTGCGCGGGCAGCCGCTCCAGAAACTGAGAGCGGACATCGATGTGCCGCCGCACGTCCTGGAACGCTGGAAGCGGCAGGCGCACCGCGATCCTACCGCAAAACCCATGGTCGAGCGCGTCCTCAACTACCGCAAGCATGTCCTGGCCATCTTCGATTCGCTGGTCTTCCGCGAAATGGCCACACCCTACCGCACACAATAGCCCCCCAATAACCCCATATTGACCCCCGAGTATCTCTCCAGGTGCTGAACTGTGTTTAGCGGACCAGAATGCCCGCCGCCCAGGTGAGGAAGAAGAGAACGCTGATGTAGCCGTTGATGGTAAAAAACGCAGCGTTCACGCGGGAAAGGTCAGAAGGTTTCACCAGCAGGTGCTCGTAGGCCAGCAGCCCGGCAACCACAACCAATCCGCCGAGGGCAAGCCAACCGAGGCTGGACATCCGGGCCACCATCACCAATAGAACCAGCATCACCACGTGGAGCGCGGCAGAAGTGTAAAGCGCCGCAGCAACGCCGAACTTTTTCGGAATCGAGTGCAGATCCATCGCGTGATCGAACTCAACGTCCTGGCAGGCGTAGATGATGTCAAATCCCGCGACCCACAGCGTGACCGCCACCCCCAGAATGAGGACAGCTGGCCCGACGTCTCCGCGCAGCGCAATCCAGGCCGCGACGGGCGAGAGCCCCAGGCACATGCCGAGTACCACATGAGACAGCAGCGTGAACCGTTTGGTGTAGGAATAGAGCAGCAGCAGGGCCAGGGCCACGGGCGACAGTTTGAAAGCCAGAGGGTTAAGCTCCCACGCCGCCAGCACAAGCAGTGCCGCCGAAACAGCCGTAAAAGCCACCGCAAAGCGAAGCGTCAGGTGCCCGGCCGGCAGGGCGCGTTTTTCAGTGCGGGGATTCCTGGCATCAAACTTCCGGTCGGCAATGCGGTTGAAGGTCATGGCCGCACTACGTGCGCCCACCATGGCCATGACAATCCAGACGACCTGCCGCCAACTCGGCCAGCCGTCCGCGGCCAACATGGCCCCGGTGAGAGCAAACGGCAATGCAAACACCGAGTGCTCCACCTTGATCATTTCAAGCGTGGTCTTGAGCTTCCGCCACAATTGCGCGGCGAACGAACCTCGTGCCTGACCTCCGGTTGGGAACATCTGGGTATCTTCAGTCATAAAGACTTTCAATTCTACCGCAGGAGACACCGGCGCGGGGACAGAGTGTAGCCTGGGAGGGTGACACTGACCCCCCGGTCACGGGAAGGCAAGACGGAAATTCCACGGAGAACCCACCACAAGATGGGCACTGGAAACGTTGAGCGGCCCCCGGCCAATTCACATTACCGCAGCTTTCAGTGTGGAGGGTTGAGAACCAGGCGAAGGTGGCCTGAATCGGATGTATTTGCTAGGGGCGGCGCGGGCATGCAGCGTGGGCCACAGGTTATCCGGATCAGGACTGAAGACCAGATTGCCTTCCGCCTTGATCCTATACCAACCTCCCAGCCGTATCTCGTTCTCGAGTTGGCCCGGGGCCCACTGTGCGCGGCCCAGGAACATGCGTGGGCCGGAACCTGGCTTCGAACCTTGGAAGGCACTCGAAATCAGGTCTGAGTCGAAGGTCAGATAAACATTGCCGAACAACAGGACCGCGTTGTCTGGCTTCTTTTCTGACCGGAATACAACGCTGGGCGTGCGAACGTCCACTGGTCCGCCAAAGTATGCATGCTCCGTGCGGGCTTTCATTTCCGGACTGTCAGGGAACAGTCTGCTCAACGTCAGGCGGGTCGGCCTATTGATAATAAGCCCCACTACCGATTGAGTTTCTGTTTCTGGAAGCATGAGCACAACTGAGTGGCGGAAATAGGGGTCGTTCACCTGGTTGCGGGCAATCAGGAGCTCGACCTGGGAGCTGTCTTTCTGCGCTGCTCGCATTGGCGGCCCGGGAAAAGCGGCAACCAGACATAACAGCAGCAAGCCCGCTGCGCCCCTGAGAAAAATCGAGGGTAACCTTTCAGTCATTCCACTGAATGCTGCACCAGAAGAACGGCCTGGGTCCGGCATGGCCTTGTGAGAATTCATCATTTGCGGTTCCCAGCCTGCTCGGCCTTTATCCAAAGGCTTATTGCCGCTATGTTATCGCAGAACCGCGGAAGGTACCAGTTTCAGCTCGAAGGCTGACAACGCAGTCTCACGAGATCAGAAAAGGTGTACCCGCAGGGTCAGGTACCTCCTGGGATTGGTCCGGAATTCAGTGAGGAACTGCCTGAGCGACTTGGAGGCAGCAAGAAGATTGTTGTACATGGCGGGGTCAGTCGAAAGCCTTCCCAGTGTTCCCTCGCCGCGGTCCATCCTTGCCGTGATCACGTCTACGTGCTGCACGGTTTCGTCCAGATGGTTATAAAGTCTCGGGTCCTTGATCAGTTTGCCGAGTGTGCCCTCGCTTTCATTGATGCTGGCCATCAAGGTGTTTGCCTTCTGTGTCGCCTGGTTCAGGTTGTTGTAAACGGAAGGGTCATTAATGAACATTGCGGCGCTGCCTTTGCCCTTCTGCACCTGATCCAGAACTTGGTTGACTTTGTCGAGCGCCGCCACCGTCTGGTTGTAAAATGTTTCATCGGTGAGAAACTTTCCAAGCGTTCCGTGTCCCGCCTGGATCTCCGCCATGAGCTTCTGAGCTTCATTGGCTGTCTTGTTCAGGTTGTTGTAAAAATTTTCCTCGTAGATGAGCCTTCCTATGGAGCCCTGGCCATGCTGGATCTGCGTGGTGATGTTGTTCAAGGTGTTGCTGAGCACCCGCAGATTCGAGACTACATCGTTGGCGTTCTGGACAATCTGCTTCATATCAGCTTCTTCATGGCTCTGGACCGTGCCGCCGTCAGGAATGGGCTTTGCACCGGGGCCGCCGCGGCTGATGTCCACGTAGGCTTCTCCCAGCAAACCCACGGTTTCGATGGTGGCCACGGAATCGGTCCGAATCTGGTCCTGATACTTTTGGGTAACCTTCATATCAATCTGGACAGCTTTGCTGGGGTCAGTGAAAGGAGAGAGCTTGATGCCGGTTACGTTGCCAACAACAATTCCCGCCAGCCTGACCTGCGCGCCATCGCGCAAACTTTCCGCACCTGAAAAGTAAGTCTTGAGCCCGTAATGGCGGGTCAGAAAACCAACCTGGCCGCTGATGAAAAAGACTCCAACGGCAAAGACAACCAGGCCCGAAATGATAAGAACTCCGACGCGGAGCTGAGTCCAGGTGAGTTGTTTACGCTGAGGCATAATTCCTCCCTTCCAGATTCACTCGCGAGACCTTCTATTTTAGTCCAACGGTAGGCCCCGGGCGGCCTTACCGAAGAAACTGCTGAAGGTATGGATCCCGTGTGGAAATCACATCGTCCGGCGTACCGTGGAAATAGATCGACCCTTCCCGAAGCACTAGAAATCGCGTGGCGATTGATGATCCTCTCATTCCGTTCCCGCTGATTGGAACCAGTCCCCCGGTATCTTTGGAATACGCAAATCTTGCCAGCCAGAAAGCGTCCTGAAGCCTGTGCGTCACCACGATGGAACTGACTCCCTGTACGTCCCGAAGCTTGAGAATGAGGATATTGATGGTTTGCGCCGTGACAGGATCGAGACCACCGGTGGGGGAATCATAGAGCATGATTGGAGGGTCATTAATTATTGCCCGCGCGATGGAAACGCGGCGCTTCATGCCCCCTGACAACTCTGAGGGCATCTTGTCAATCGCTCCCTCGAGTTCAACAAAGCTCAGGACTTCCCGGGCCCTGCGCTCGATTGCGTCTTCCTCGTCCATCCCTTCTTCGCGCAACCGGTAGGCCACGTTTTCGTAGACGGAAAGCGAATCAAACAGCGCGCCCTCCTGGAACACAATTCCCATGCGCTGGCGGATGTCGCGCATTTCTTTTTCAGGAATCGGGCCGAGGTCTCGCCCCTCCACTATCACTTGTCCTTCATCCGCCTTCAACAGGCCCAGGGCAAGTTTTAGGATTACCGATTTGCCAGACCCTGTTGCTCCCAGCAGGATCAACGTTTCACCACGCGCCACGCTGAAGGAGACGTTCGACAACGCCGGCTTCTCGTCAAAGTAAAGCCAGACGTTCTGGAAATCGATGGCGGCCGACGAATTCATGCTAGATGGAAGCGCAACTTAGCCGAGCGTAACAGGCAGCCCCAGCACGGAAAACCTCGTCCTTCGGGGCCGAGGTTCGGCATCGGCGGTCTGGCAGTCCCGCGGACGGGGTCAGAAGAAGTGGACTGCAATCAGGAACTTCGTCACGAAAAAATCAACAACCAGGATCAGTACCGAGGCCACCACCACCGCCTGTGTCGTAGAGCGGCCCACGCCTTCAGTGCCCCCACGGGTGGTCAGCCCGAAATAGCATCCCACCAGCGCCACGATGACGGCGAACAAGAACGGCTTAACGAGACCCTGCGTCACGTCCTCAAAAGTAAGTGCCTGGTAGGCGTAGGTCCAGTATTCCACCGAAGTCAAGTGCACGGTGTAAAAGCTCACGAAAAATCCACCCAGCATCCCGAAGAAGTCGGCAAGGATGGTGAGAAGCGGCAGAGTGATCACCGTCGCAAACAGGCGGGGAGTAACCAGTTTGCGCACCGGGTCCGTTCCCAGGGCCCGCATGGCATCGACCTGCTCACTGACGAGCATGGAACCAATCTCCGACGCGATGCCGGAGCTGTTCCGCCCCGTAACCATCAAGGCCGTAAGAACCGGTCCCAGTTCCCGCACCACAGAGAGAGAAACAACCTGTCCCAGAATCGACACTTCGCCAAACGTGCTCAGGGTCCGGTAGGTCTGCAGGGCAAGGACGCCACCCGTAAAAAAACCGGTCAGCAGGACAATGGGAAGCGACCCCACACCGATCACATCCATCTGGACGATCGTATCGACGATGTATCGCGGTGAACTGAAAAGGTTTGCAACCGAGTTGGCAAAGAGGAGCGTAAAGTCCTGTACGGCCTGGACCTTCTGCTTGACGAACCCGTCGATTGATATTTCAGCCATTCGCTTTTGAAATTACCATCCTAATCGAAGCGTAACCATTCGGCAATCTGTTGGGAAGAATTTCAGGACGAAGTCAATTTTCAACGCCGGGACTGTAATCGTGAGCAGGTATGGACCGATGACCCTGGAAGTGGTCTAGCTGTGGAAAAGTTTTGCAAGAAACTGGAATCGTGGGCAAAAAAAAAGGGGGAAATTTTCGTTTCCCCCTAAGCGTCGGGTCTTGGGTCTAATCTCCGAGCTTGCTCCTGAGGTCCCTCAGAGGAGGTAAGCCAGGGCGAGCTCTGCGTTGTCTGGGGCACGAGAGTGGCCAAAGTAGTGGAAAGAGTTTATTCGCCCTGATATTTCTATAAGTTCCTTCTTTATAATTTGATAGCTCTAATACTACATGGTAACGATTGTCTACTAGTTTAATCACGCCGATGATCCAAGAATATTGTATTTGGAATTAAGAATATGAAAATACAATATTCTGTATAGGAAAGAAGAGCTCCCGCCCCTTCATTCCACGGACTTTCCAGATGTCGGGTTTCCCCAGCTTCCGGGTCATTAGGTTTGACTTGATGAGGGCGGTGAGCTTGACCTGAATGCCCCGTAGTGCGTTAAAGTGGGGAATCCCACACTGATGGGGCCAGAGCATCAGTTCAGGGGTAAGCCCTGTAGGGGATATTGTTGCCGTCTGTGACCGGAAACAAATTGCCATGATCGACATCCACTGCCATCCTCTTCCGGAAACAGACGACGGAGCAAACTCTTTTGAAATAGCTGTGGCCATGTGCCAGATGGCGGCAAAAGACGGGATCACACATCTGGTTGCCACGCCACACTGTAATTACAGATATCGTTTTGACGCCCAGGCCAATCGAGCCAGACTGAAAGAGCTTCAGGCCGCGGTGGGAGAGTCTCCACAGCTGCTCTTGGGCTGTGACTTCCACATTTCATATGACAATCTCCGAAGGCTGGCCGAAGAAGGGTCAGATTTCTCGATCAACAATACGCATTATCTGCTGGTGGAATTTGCCGACCACTTTATTCCCGACCAGATGGAAAACGTCTTTTATGAAATTGAGGTGGCAGGTTTCACGCCAATCCTGACTCATCCGGAGCGCAATCCTGTCATCCAGCGCAAACCGGAATTGCTTTATCACTGGGCAATGCGTGGGTGCCTGATCCAGATTACTGCCATGTCCTATGTCGGCCGCTTTGGATTAAGAGCCCAGACGCTTTCCGAAGAGTGGCTCGAAAGGAACCTCGTTCATTTCTTCGCCTCAGATGCACATGACCTGACACGCCGGCCGCCTGTCTTATCATCCTGTTACAAGAAAGTTGCATCCACACGGGGTAAAGACGTTGCCGACCTGCTACTCGAGGCGAATCCCGCAGCAGTCATTAACGGAGATCCCCTGCCCGCCCCGGCGCCGCCTCTGGGTCCAAAAGAGTCGCCGCGAAAAAAAGGGTGGTTTTCAGTTTTCCGGCGATAACGAGGTTATTGGGTGAAACCCTATGGTTCGCGCGGTAATACCGGCAGGCCTGGACCAACCTTGCCATTCCACGCTCAGGAAAGACCCAGAGCATGCTCCAAAATCAACACACCAAAGGCATAATTGTGCAAAGATATGGTGGTCACATGTTCGCAAGAAAGGTCCATGTCGAAGTTCTCGGTCCCGGCGCGCCGCGGGAATGCCCTGTTGGCTGGCTGGACAGTTTCTTTATGAGAAGTTTTACGGGGCGGAGCGCCTTCGACGATGTGCTGCCCATCGCTGACGGATTGATGGAGGCCGGGTTCAAGGTTGACCTGCAATTTCTCAAACACGATCTTGAAGACTGGCTCACGCGAAAGTTCGGAGCCGGCTCGCAGGTAAAGGTCCGGTTCATTGAGAAAGGTGAAGGATCTGAGCTGAAGAGCGTCTGATGAATCTTGCAGGCGAAATCGAACTAAACCTTTGCCGTCGGCTGAAAATTCCGAACCGTTTCAATTTCTCTCTAGATAAGGTTCCGTAAATGGAAGGAGGAAGTGGCTGCTCTTACCAACCAGGTGCAACCACTTCCCCAGGTAGTCACAGAGTTGAATTACTTTCTTCGATGATTGCGCTATCAGAATGGTTGCAAACCCGGCCGAAAAATTTTCCGGTTCCGAGCCGGGCGCTCAGGCTGGCTTCGAGGACAGGAAATATCGCCGATCGACCTCCTGCTTCACAGGATCCCGCAGCGGTGCAGCAAGAGGTGAAGCGTCTCCGTCACCAGTCAACTTGAGAGCTCGATTATTGTGAAGAGAAGGGGGGTTTTATGTGCGGTATAGTAGCTTACGTTGGCCGGCAACCGGTTTGCGAAGTCCTGGTAGAAGGCCTCAAGAGACTGGAATACCGGGGATACGACTCAAGCGGAATTGCCATCCTGGGCGCGCAACCGTACCTGACGAAGGCAGTGGGAAAAGTTGCGGTCCTTGAACAGAAGGTCCTGCAGGAAAAACCCACAGGAACAACCGGAATTGCCCACACCCGCTGGGCCACGCACGGCAAACCGACAGAAGCAAACGCCCATCCGCACACTGACTGCTCCGGTCGAATTTTCCTGGTCCATAACGGAATCATTGAGAATTACCTGCTGCTGAAGAAGATGCTGCAGGCGGAAGGGCACACATTCAAATCCGAAACGGATACGGAAATTCTTGCGCACCTGATTGAAAGCGCTTATCAGAATGATCTTGAAGACGCTGTACGGAAAGCGCTGCTCCAGGTTGAAGGAACCTATGGCCTGGCAGTCATCCATTCTGCCCGCCCGAACGAGATCATCATGGCCCGGCGGGGAAGCCCGATCGTCCTGGGTATCGGCAAGGGAGAATCCTTGGCGGCCTCAGACACGTCCGCCCTCGCCCAGCACACCGACCAGGTGATCTACCTTGAAGATAATGAGTTAGCCCGGCTTGGCCCCGGCGAGTTTCATATCAGCACGCTCCAGAACCGGCATGTTGATCGAAGGCCAACGGTAATCGACTTTGGCCTGGAAGCGCTGGACCGCGGGGAGTATCCTCACTTCATGCTCAAGGAAATCTGCGAGCAGCCCAAGGCTATTGAAAACGCTCTTCGAGGCCGCCTCAACCACTCGGAAGGGGTGGCAAAGCTGGGGGGGCTGGAACCGGTCCTTGACCGGTTGCAGCGTGCCCGCCACCTGATCATTGTGAGTTGCGGAACAAGTTATTACGCGGGGCTGCTTGGGCGTTACGTTTTCGAAGCGATGACCGACCTGACTGTTGAAGTCGAACTGGCATCCGAGTTTCGCTACAGAAAATTAAACATCCGCCCGGAAACCGTTGTCCTGGCCATCAGCCAGTCAGGAGAAACGGCTGATACCCTGGCAGCCTTGCGTGAGGCGAAGCGCAAGGGGGCCCTGGTGCTGGGCCTGGTGAATGTCGAGGGAAGTTCCATCGCTCGCGAGACCCACGCTGGGGTCTATTGCCACGCGGGCGCGGAGATTGGCGTGGCGTCCACCAAGTCCTTTATTTCGCAGGTCACGATCCTGATTCTGATGGCGTTGCTGGTGGGCCGCAGCCGAGACCTTTCCTACGAAGAGGGATCCCAAATCATCCGGGCGCTCGAAAAAGTACCGGAACAGGTTCGGGAGATCGTCGCCCAGTCCGGCCAGTACCGCGAGCTCGCACAGAAGTACTGTCAGTCCCGCCACTTCCTCTACATCGGGAGGAAATACGAGTACCCGGTGGCGCTGGAAGGCGCCCTGAAGCTGAAGGAGATTGCTTACATCCATGCCGAGGGTTACGCGTCGGGAGAGATGAAGCATGGGCCGATTGCCCTGATCGACCCCACCTTCCCCACTATGGCTGTCGTGCCTGAAGACAACTCCTATGAGAAGACGGTCTCTAACGTGCAGGAAATTCGGGCACGTGAAGGCCATATCATCGCCGTCACCACGGAGGGCAACAATAAGCTCGGGTCACTCGTGGACGACGTAATTTACGTCCCGCAAAGCATGGATCTTGTCACCCCGTTGTTAACCGTGATCCCTCTCCAGCTTTTTGCCTATCACTGCGCGGTGCTTCGCGGCTGCGACGTGGACAAGCCCCGCAACCTGGCGAAGAGCGTAACGGTGGAATAAGTTGCTGTTTCGGCAGCTCACACATTGCTGAATGCCCTTGAAGGAGGTCATTCCTTCGGTCGGGCGTCCAGGCCAAAATCCTGCTGCACGCGTTCATACCAGTCCTCGTCGTCAAGTGCGCCCCATTCAACCATATCCTCGTCTGTCTTTGCGCCTCGCCAGGCGATATACTCCGCCGAGTTCGGGCCCACGGGATGCCGCAGCTTCCAGGTGTCGCTTTCAATAATCCCCCGGATCGCTTCCGCCACCAGACTGGGCGGGCGCGGGGCCTCACTTTCGAATGACGCCCGGAACAATCCCCCGTACCGCCGCACCTGCCGATACTTTGTCCGGTCTAACGGTGCCTCGGCCCGCCTTGCCATTGGCGTGTCAATGATCCCGGGTTCAACGATGGCGACGCGGACGTTAAAGGGCTTGACCTCCTGAGCCAGCGCCTCGCTCAAAGCCTCAAGCGCCCACTTTGAAGCTGCATAGGCGGAGAGAGGCGAGTTGGAGACCCGGCCTGCCACTGAACTCACATTGACGATGCAGCCACGTTTTCTCTCCCGCATCTTCGGCAGAACGGCCTGGATGCAGCGCAGCGCGCCAAAGTAATTTGTTTCCATAATGGCCCGAAAGGCGTCCATTGGAAGTTCTTCGACCGCCCCGAAAGTTCCAATTCCGGCGTTATTCACCAGAACGTCGATTTGCCCGCCCTCTGCATGAATTCCCTTCACGGCATCGGCTACAGAGGAATCCGAATCAACGTCCATCACCACGATTTTGACCGGCAGATTTTCCCTGGCCGCCGTCTCTCCCAGTTGTGGCGAGCGGCCGGGGTTTCGCATGGTGGCATAAACGGTGTGGCCGGCTCTGCCAAGTTCGACGGCCGTCGCTAAGCCGATACCGGTGCTGGTTCCCGTAATCAGGACGTTTGGCATAATCGTGTTCTCCATGATGTTAGTTGGGTCTTTGCCTCGCACCGCACGTTAGCACACGGTTCGGGGCACGGCAATCCGAAATGAGGCTTTCTTGAAATCCGCAAAGAACCGCGGCATGGCGGGAAAAGAGTGCAGCCTGGTTTGCTCTCTAGACTTTGGAAGAATGCCATTTCCAGGCGCTCTGGATGATAGTATCCAGGTCAGAATACTGCGGCTTCCACCCCAGCACCTGCCGGGCTTTCGAGGGATCGGCCACCAGCACGGCAGGGTCTCCTGCGCGGCGCGGAGCGTCCTTGGCCGGGACCCGCCCTTCGCAGAGCTTGCCGACGCCGGCCACCACTTCACGCACGGAATGGCCCTCTCCGGTCCCAAGATTCAGTTCCGTGCTCTCGCCCCCGCCGGCTAGATATTCCAGCGCCCGCACGTGGGCGTCCGCCAGATCAACCACGTGGATATAGTCACGAATGGCCGTTCCGTCCGGTGTGGGATAATCCGTACCATAAACCTCCACATCCGGTCGCTGGCCCAGCGCGGACTTTACCACCAGAGGAACCAGGTGCGACTCCGGATCATGCTCCTCGCCCAACTCGCCCTCCAGGTCAGCACCGGCAGCATTAAAGTAGCGCAATGCCACCCCGCGAAGCCCGTAGGCAACACAGTACCAGCGGATGGCGCGCTCCATGCAGAGCTTGGAGTCACCGTAAGGGCTGACCGGCCTCATGGGATGGTCTTCCGGAATGGGAAGCTTTTCGGGACTTCCGTAGACCGCGGCCGACGAAGAAAAGACAATGTGCTTCACACCGCAGGCTTTCATTGCATCCAGCAGCAGAAGAGTGTTTACAACATTATTCCAGAAATACTTCTGAGGATTTGTTACGGACTCGCCAACCAGCAGGCTGGCGGCAAAGTGGATGACAGCCTCAATCCGATGCTCCTTGAAAATCTTTGCCAGCATCTCCTTGTCACCCAGGTCGCCTTCGATGAACGGTCCCCACTTCACCGCTTCGCGATGCCCGGTGGCGAGATTGTCCAGAACCACGCCCTCGTGCCCCGCCCTGGCCAGGGCCTTGGCCGTCTGGCTTCCAATGTAACCTGCGCCTCCGGTAACAAGCACTCGCATCGTCTGCTGATCTCCTCCAGGCTGCCAGGTGGAACCGGAATTTCAAGCCAGGATCGGCACCGAATCAGGGTGCCAGCCCCCCTTGCAGCCTGCGTCTTGCCGCATGAGCACACTCCAACTTATCACGGCGCGGACAAACCTGCCGAATGGAACTCCATTCACGCCTTTGCGGTTTTTTCTCGCGTGCCCTGCTCGAGTACGTGCAGAAACTTGGCCAGCCAGTTGGGATGCGCAGGCCAGGCCGGTCCGGTCACAAGGTTGCCGTCCACATGCGCTTCCGCCATCGGAAGGTCTACATATTTTCCTCCTGCAGCGGTAACTTCAGGCCCCACGGCCGGATAGGCGCTGATGGACCTGCCTTTCGCAACGCCCGCAGCCGCCAGCAACTGCGCTCCATGGCACAACGCGGCCACCGGCTTTCCGGCGTCAAAAAAGTGCCGGATGATTTCCAGCACCTTTTCATTCATCCTCAGATACTCCGGCGCCCGGCCGCCCGGAATTACGAGCGCATCATACGAACCGGCTTTTACTCCCTCAAAGTTGGCATTGATCTGGAAATTGTGGCCGCGCTTCTCGCTATATGTCTGGTCGCCTTCAAAATCGTGGATGGCCGTGCGCACCGTCTCGCCGGCCTTCTTTCCCGGGCACACGGCGTCCACTTTGTGCCCAACCATTTGAAGGGCTTGAAACGGAACCATCACCTCATAGTCTTCAACGTAATCACCCACAAGCATCAGAATCTTCTTGCCCGCCATGTTCATTTTCCTCCATGTCCCTGATTATACGGCCGCCGGCTGGCGGCCTCTGCTTATTGTGGCTGGCGTTCTGAGTGCCCCAAGTCCTTTGCCGGTGCGATGCGGTCGCGCACAAGCTGTTTCAATTCCTTGATGTCGGGGAATCGGCCATGCTCGGCCCGCGACCAGATCACCTCGTCCCCAACAAACACTTCGAACACGCCACCCGTGCCAGGCACGAGCGCCACCTCGCCAAGCTCGTCCTGAAAAGTCGTCAGCAGTTCCTGCGCCATCCAGGCCGCCCGCAGCAGCCAGCGGCATTGCGTGCAGTATTTGATCTCAATTCTGGGGCTGCGGACCATCACACGTTGGAATATATCCCCCCCTGCAAGGAATGGCAAATCTACTACATATCGACTGGCCGTCCCTGGCGGATAATTGGAGCTATCAAGCCAGCGGTACGTATGCGAAACCATCCATCCGCCAACCCTTGCATGGGCATTCTCGTGTGATATGCTTCGCTTTCGCCCAATTTAAGCAGTGGCGGAAACTCGCACAGATTCTGAAGGGGAACTGAGATGAAGAAGCTGGTTGCTCGTCTTCTGCAAGTCCTTCTGCTCGCCGCGTTGGCTGCGGCAACGGCACAGGCTGAATGGCACAGCATCGGCAAGGTGACGGGCTCGCAAGCTGAAGGCAGCCGCATCACATTCCACACCGAGCATGCCGTCGTTCAGGTGTCGGTGCTGGCTCCGGATATCGTGCGAGTGCGGGCCACGCAGGGTTCAAGCTTCGGCCCGGACGATTCGTGGGCCGTGGTGAAGAAGGATTGGCCTGCCATCGAGCTTGAATACGCCCGCGTTCCAAATCTTGCCTTGATTCCCACCGGAAAGCTTAGCATTCACGTCCAGCTTTCCCCCTTCCGCCTGTCCTTTTTTGACGCGGCAGGGAAGCTGATCTCCAAAGACTCCGACGATCTCGGCATGGCGTGGAACGGCCACGAGGTCCGCTGCTGGAAGCAGATGCCCGAAGACGAGCACTATTTCGGGCTGGGCGAAGACGCGGGTCCGCTCGACAAGCGCGGCCAGGCCCTTGTGATGTGGAACACGGACGCTTACGGCTGGGGAGCGAATACCACGCCGCTTTATCAGACAGTCCCTTTTTTCATCGGCCTCCGCCAGGGACGCGCCTACGGCGTCTTTTTTGACAACACCTGGCGCTCGTCTTTTGACATGGGCGTCGAGTTCCGGAACGAGTACTCTTTTGGGGCGGAAGGCGGCGAACTGAACTACTACTTCTTTTACGGCCCCGATCCGAAGAGGGTCATCGAGGATTACACCGAACTGGTGGGTCGCACGCCGCTGCCGCCCATGTGGGCGCTCGGCAACAACCAGTCGCGTTACAGCTACTATCCCGAAAAGAAGGTCCGGTTTATCGCGGACAACTTCCGCATTCGGCAGATTCCCTGCGATGTCATCTTTCTCGACATCCATTACATGGACGGCTATCGAGTATTCACCTGGAACAAGGAACGCTTCCCTGACCCCGCCGGGATGATCGCCGACCTGCGCAAGCAGGGGTTCCACCTGGCAGTCATTATCGACCCGGGCATCAAGACCGATCCCAGCTACTGGGTTTATAAGGAAGGCCTGGCCGGAGACGACTTTGTCCGCATGCCCGACGGGAGGATCTTTATCGGCAAAGTGTGGCCCGGTGAAAGCGCCTTCCCGGACTTCACTTCTCCAAAAGTGCGCGACTGGTGGGGTACGCTCTATAAGGGACTGGTGCAGGACGGCGTGGCCGGCTTCTGGAATGACATGAATGAGCCCTCGGTGTTTGAAGTTCCCACCAAGACCATGCCGCTCGATGCCGTTTTCTACGATCGCGGGCTCCACAGCCCGCACGCTAAGGTCCACAACGTTTACGGCATGCTGATGTCGGAGGCCACTGAGAAGGGGGTTCTGAAGCTGCGGCCAAACGAGCGGCCCTTTGTGCTCACGCGCGACACTTACTCCGGCGGCCAGCGCTATGCCGCCGTCTGGACCGGAGACAATACGGCCACCTGGGAACACCTGCGCATCAGCGTTCGCGAGTTGATGAACATGGGGCTTTCCGGGCTGACATTTGCGGGCGCGGACATTGGTGGATTCGCGGGCAGCCCCAGCGCTCAGTTATACGCGCGCTGGCTCCAGGCCGGCATCTTCTACCCCTATTGCCGGACGCACACGAATCTCGACAGTGCTGATCAGGAGCCGTGGTCTTACGGCAACCGGATGACCGAGATTAATCGCGATTCCATCAATCTCCGTTACCGGCTGCTTCCTTATCTTTACAACACGTTCTACCAGGCTTCGAAGACGGGACTGCCGGTGATGCGGGCCTTGCTGCTGGATTACCCGGACGATAGCAGGGCCGTGGAGCAGGAAGGCGAATTCCTTTTCGGGGATGACCTGCTGGTGGCCCCGGTGATGGTGGAGGGCAAGTCAAAACAGCCAGTATATCTTCCGAAAGGCGAATGGTCAGACTTCTGGACAGGCCGCGAGTACTCAGGGCCAAAGGAAGTCCTGGTCGACGCGCCACTCAACAGCATTCCCCTGTTTGTCCGCGGCGGCGCTATCATTCCCACGCGGCAGCTTGTGCAGTACACCGGCGAAGCGCCTATCAATCCGCTGACGTTTCAGGTCTATCCCAACGGCCGGTCATCCCGCGAGTACTATGAAGATGACGGGCTCAGCTTCAATTACCGCAAGGGCGCCTTTCTGCACGAACGGCTCACGGCCAACGACAAGCCCGGGGCTCTCACCCTCACGGTTTCAGCCCGGCAGGGAAGCTACGCTCCGCCTGCGCGTGCCCTGCAGTTTGCGGTGCATCAGCAGAGAAATCGGCCGCAGAATGTTACGCTCAACGGCGGTGCGCTGGCCCGCGTCGGGAGCGAGGCCGATTTGAAAGATGCCTCCCGCCGCTGGTATTACGATGATGCGAGCGACGTTCTCTGGATCAAATTCCCCGACCAGGGCTCCGCCAGCACGGTGCAGATCAGCAGATGAGGCGCATCGTTTGTTAAGTCGCCCGATAATATCGCGGAAGAATCCTTTGCGCCGCACGCCCCAATCCACAACCTTGAGTAACCGGCAATCAACGTAATGCCACATAAGAATGGAAACGGCGAGGAAGCAGGCAAAGTGGATACGCCCCTGGAGCGCGGCGCGGCGGCGGTTTCAGATTCAACGCCGCTTTTGTGGCTGACGGTGCTCAGCCTGGATGCGCCCGCGGTGGCGGTGCTGTGGCAACTGCTCTTTGCGCGCTCGTTCCACGTGCGGCTTGGCGCAAGCACCACCATTCTTCTGGCCCTGGTTGTATGGCTCATCTATGTCGCGGACCGGGTGCTCGATGCCTTGAAGGCCCCGGCCCAGGGCGCTGAAGCCACTCGCCACCTCTTTTACCGGCGGCATTTGTGGGCGTTTCTGCTGCCGCTTTGCGCCGGATTCCTGATTGCGGCATGGATATCATTAACGAAATTAGACGTGAGAACCTTTAGTGATGGCGTTGTCATCCTGCTCGCCGTGGGCGTCTACCTGCTTGTCGTGCATCTGGTATCACCGCGGCGCGAGTGGCTGCCCAAGGAAATGCTGGTGGGTATCCTGTTCGGGCTGGGCACGTGCTTTCCCGTCTGGGAGAAAATGACGGAGAACAGCACCAGGCTCGTGGCGCCTTACTTGTTGTTTACAGCTCTCTGCTGGATGAATTGTGCGGCTATCGAATACGAAGAATGGACCCGCCTGCGGGGGCGACGGTTCGGCCTGCCCCATGCGTGGACCGTCTGGATGGGGCAACGCTTCATGCTCCTTTCGCTGGTCACAGCCGCCGTTGCCCTTGGCCTCGTGGTTTCCGTATTTGGACGCCCGCACTGGCAACTCCTGACCTCCGAGTTTTTAAGTGCCGTGGCCTTTGCCTTGATACGATTCAAAAAGAATTCGCTTACCATTGACCAATTCCGGGTGCTTGTGGATATTGCGTTATTCACGCCCCTGATCTTCCTACTCTTTTAGAAACAGCCGGATTCCAGGGACGGGGTGGCAATGGTTGCGCCGAGGGAGGAGTCGTTCGCGAGCTGAAAATTCTCGAATTGTGATATGCGTCACAGCGTTCCGCTCTTCCAGTTGTGCTATGATGCAAACTTATGATGAGGGTGAGGCCCGTCGTGTTGGTTTGCGCTGTCCTCTTTGCCAGTTTGGGTGGCTGCTTTGGCCCATTGATGGCGGGGACAAACTCGATGGATTGCTGTGCTTCAATGCCGTGCCATTCAGCAAGCCAGGCACTGGCCTGCTGCACCCCGGAACTCCCTGGGCCGGCCAATCAGTTTCAGCAGTCAACCGAAGTCACCGCCCCAACTGTCGTCTACGCGGTCCTGGCCACGCTTCCGCATTCGAGCACATCGCCTGGCGCAATGAGAGCGGCGCACATCCCGTTCAGCATTCACTGTTACTCACCTCCCGTTGAGCTTTACACCGTCAATCATTCCTTTCTGATTTAGCACCCGCCACCACAGCGTGAAAACCACCACGCTACCCGTTTCTCTTTTTCACCACACTCAGCTTTTTTTGGAGGTTCAAAATGCGGAGATTGTCATTGCTCGCATTGTTCTTAATGTTGCTTTACGTAGCTCCGGGTGCTCTCCGGGCTGCGCGTCCGGCGCCACAAGCCCAGCCGGATTCTTCGTCAGCCGCGGCATGGCAATCGCCTGCGCGGCTGCACCACCTGATAACTAAAACTTCCGGGACTCTCGAGATCAATGATCGAGGTGTTGAATTCCGTCCGAAGAAGGGATCGCCACTGCGCTGGTCGTATATCGAGATCCAGAGCTTTCACCTCACAGAGAATCGCCTTGACCTGGAAACTTACCAGAACCGAGGCTGGCGCCTTTCGGGCGATCGCGAATTCCACTTCGGCCTCACGAATGCTGTGCCGCCGGCCGTGGCCGGAGCCTTCGCCCGCTGTGTTCAGAAGCCGGCGGAAAACGGCCGGCCCGACCCCGGCACCTCCGGCTTTGCTTCCCTGCCCGCCCGGCATCGCACCTTCGGCGGAGGTACCAACGGGGTGCTCCACTTCCGCAACGCCGGGATCGATTACGTAACCACCGGCGGGCGCGGCAGCCGGAGCTGGCGTTGGTCTGACATCGAAACGATTGCCAATCCCAATCCCTACTCCTTCCGTGTGCAGGGATACCGTGAAACCTTTGAATTTGAACTCAAGCAGCCTATGTCGCGCAAGCTATTCGACGGGCTATGGGATGCCGTCTACAGCCGCGACCTGAAAGGTCTTGCCTATTCCGAAGGGAGGCAGCAGTGAGTATTCTCCAGCCACGTAGAATGGACGGTCATCAGCGACAAGGTTCGAATTCAAGGCGCAGCAACACTTTGTCTACTATTGTTCTGCTCGTTGCCGTCTGGTGCTTGGTTTCAATCCCGGCAACGGCCGTGCAGGCCGGGGAACTGCCGACGCAGGCACAGCCAGCCAAAGCCCCCACGGCTCTGTCGCAACTGGTAAAAGAAGTGGAGCAGAACAATCCGCAAATCCTTGCGGCAAGGCGGGGATGGCAGGCAGCCACGCAGGTACCCTCTCAGGTTTCGACGCTGCCGGACCCTGAGGTGATGGTCCAGCAAATGTCCGCCGGAACA